>Ga0126325_10000012_pt1 | contig 101636 bp, 77 predicted proteins | sample InaspJWI14metaG_FD_94487 | JGI IMG/M metagenome (GOLD analysis project Ga0126325, IMG submission 94487) | Marine gutless worms symbiont microbial communities from Oahu, Hawaii - Inanidrilus sp. 1 OAHU.JWI-14 metaG | ecosystem: Host-associated > Annelida > Digestive system > Unclassified...
AAAACTTCAAAGATCACTTGGAAAGACGTTACCTGGGATATGGACCCCATATCCGAGTACTTTATGCCTGCTGGAGCTTTTTAGAGAACCGAATATCACAAATCAGCCAAAACTGCATATATGTTTAAGATATCTAGACCGCGCACTATTGCCAGCAGTCCACGGTAACGATTCGTTCTATGACACAATTGAACTGTTATAGTATTACTCGGAACCCCGTTCCAATTTCTTCTGGTACTCTTTAATTGTTGGCCCGTTCGACCGCCAGACATGGCAGGTATCCAGAACAACCTCCATGGCCTTTTCGGAATAGTCGGCCGGGTCATAGGGCTCTCGGACGATGTGCGACCAGAACCCCTGGATAGCGGCTGGCGCCATCGCCAGGAGCAGGGCGGTCAGGTGGGAGCAGCCCGCGGGTCCGCCCAGGACGGCTTTCACCCGGTTGGTGAACCCGGCGCTGATGGACATGCCGATCACCGGCTGTAGGGATTCATCCGTTTCCAGGCATTCTTCCCGCGGCGTTTGCGGCAGTTCGGCCTCGATATCCTCGATCACAAGATCCGGGCCGGCCACCACCATCCGAACGATCATGTGGTGCAGTATGCCGGGCGGACGGGTTTCCCCGCTCATCAGGTGGGAAGGACCCGTCCGCCAGTCCTTCAGGGTGCCGGTGACCATCAGCTTGCCCTCTTCGTGTGGATAAACGGCGATATCGATAGTACGGCCATGGATTTTCTCGGGACCACCAGGTTTTATTCTCGGCATAGTTTTCCTCATGGGGCAAATGTGGTATCATTCATTTTTTTAAAACAGATTTAGTTTACTTTCAGGAAAAATACAAGCCCGCTGAGCCCGCGTCCAGGCGGTAGGAATCCACCATCCAATTGCCGCCGCGACCAAGCGGCCGTCCAGTGGGACGGAAAATGGGTCGACGATGGTGCTAAACAGTGATAAAGTGCCGGGTTAAAATCGTAAATGCAGAAAGTTGATTGATGACAACGACTCCCGACATAAGTGTTGATATCGGTGGGCTAAAGCTCAAGAATCCGGTAATGACCGCTTCCGGAACATTCAGTTATGGGGCGGAATTCAAGGACCTGATGGATCTCAACCGTCTGGGGGCCATCATCGTAAAGGGACTCTCCCCGAAACCGCAGAAAGGCAACCCCCCACCGCGTATCGTAGAAACGGCTTGCGGTATGCTCAATGCCATCGGCCTGGAAAATGTCGGTATCGAAGGATTTATCACTGAAAAGTTGCCTTTCCTGGACACCATCGATGCGCCGGTTATAGCGAATATTTACGGGCAGTCGGTGGATGACTATGCCCTCCTCGCGGCCCGCATCGAACAGGTCGGGGGTATTGACGGCATCGAGTTGAATATATCTTGCCCGAATGTCAAATCGGGCGGGGTTGCTTTTGGGGTCGACCCGGATGTCGCTGAATCCGTGGTGGCCCGTGTTCGCGAGAACACGACCAAACCGCTCATGGTCAAGCTTTCGCCTAATGTGACCGATGTGGTGCAGATTGCCAAACGGGTCCAATCCGGCGGGGCCGATTCCATCTCGCTGATCAACACCATCACCGGGATGGCGGTTGATCTCGAGGCCCGCAAACCAATTCTGGCGAACATAACCGGGGGCCTCTCTGGTCCCGCCATCAAACCGATCGCCCTGCGGATGGTCTGGCAGGTGGCCGGCGCGGTCGACATTCCGGTCATTGGAATTGGGGGGATCATGACCGCCCAGGATGCCCTGGAGTTTATCCTGGTGGGTGCCACAGCGGTTCAGGTGGGAACCGCCAATTTTGTGAATCCGGCCGCTGCCATCGATATACTCGATGGCATGCAAACCTACCTGCAGGAGCACGACATTGCTGATCTGGCATCTCTGAAAGGGTCTTTGCAGTTATCGGGTTAAACACTTCAATAACAGGAGGTAGTCCATGAAAAAAAAGCTGTTGCTTTATTGCCTGCTGGTAGTCTGGGTGTTCATTGCACCCCCGGCCCTCTGGGCGGAAACAGTCCTGGAACAGGCCGATGCGCTCTACGACCAGGGGGGCCTGGACAACATCAAAAAGTCCATTGACCTTTACCTGGCGGCCGTAGAGAAAAACCCCGGTGATTATGAAACCAACTGGAAATGTGCTCGGGCCCACCGCGACTTTGGCAATCAGGCCAAACGTAAAAAGATTGAAGGCTGGAAAGAAATCTGCGCCGAGTATGGTAAAAAAGGAATGTCCTATGCCAAGACCGCCATCGATATCGCTCCGAATAAGCCCGATGCACACTATTACTACGGGATCAGCGTCGGTATTTATTCGGACGGGGTCAGCATCCTGACCGCCTTGCGCGAAGGGCTCAAGGACAAGACCCAGAGCAGTTTCGAAAAGGCCTACCAACTGGACAAAATGTACAACGAGGCTGGCCCTATTCTGTCTCTCGGACGTTTTTGGGCTGTCCTGCCCTGGCCTTTGAAGGATAAGAAAGATTCTTTGAAATACTACCGTGAATATCAGCAGACAGAGTTTTTTACCGATAGCGACGAGGCTCATATCTATATTGCGGAGCTGCTGCTGGACATCGGCGGCCGGGACAATAAAGCCGAGGCGAAAAAATTGCTCGAGAAGGCTGCCGGTGCTGAAGATCCGTATTTCTACGACTGGGCCAAACGGCTGCTGAAAGAAGAATTTTAATCTGCCCATTAGGCTTCTCGGGGGAGAAGATCTTACACGGGTTCAATCTTAGCGTGAGACCTTTGAAAAATGCCCAATTTTGTTTCAGTACAAGGCGGGCGAAAATTTTAACCGGAGGAATACCGGGAGTATTTCGAGGATTAAAATTTTTCGACCAACACAGGAATGGGACAAAAGAGGGTATTTTCAGAGGTCTCACTGTGGGGAAAGGAGTGTACCATGCTGAAAAGGGGAGTTGCCGCAGGCTTGGCCTGTCTGTTTATGTTTGTATTTGCCACTGTGTGTGCTGCGGGCGATAAAAAGATGGCCGGGGTGACCTTTCCGGGGCAAAAGGTTGTGGCCGGAAAAACCCTGAAACTCAACGGGGTGGCCCTGAAAAAGAAGTTCGGTTTCGTCAAGGTGTATGCGGGCGGGTTCTATATGGAGAATCCCAGCAGCAATCCCGATACCATGATCAATTCGGAACAGGTTAAACAGTTCGTCCTCCACTATCTGACCAGCAAGGCTACTGCCAAGAAAATACAAAATGGGTTCATAGAAGCCTTCGAGGACGCCAATCCAGCGGCCATGGTTAAAGCCCAGCAAGCCAACATTCAAAAGTATGCCTCTTGGTTAGACGCAGACATGGCCCCGGGAAAAATTCAGGTCACCACCTATGTGCCCGGCAAAGGCCTCACCGTGGTTTACCAGGGCGTTGAAAAGGGGACTATTGCCGACAAAGATTTCATTAAAATGTATTTTACCTACAATTTCGGAGAGGACGCGGACAGTAAGCTCCGCAAAGGCTATTCCGGGCGCTAGGCAACGGTCTCTGCAAGAAAAGAAAAAGGGCGCGAATTGCGCCCTTTTCATTTTGTGTTTACGGATTTCTTACGCTTATACCGATTACCTAAAATTCGTTCCGCTATTATGTCACTCTGAGAGCTGCGAAGCGTCCCCCACATGCCAAGGCGACCTTTTACCGTAAGGGATTCTTCGTCGTTTCACTCCTCAGAATGACAGGCTAAATCAAACGGAACACATTTTTGGCAACAGCTCTAGTGCTCAACACCGAAGTTGGGCTAAAAGCCTTTTTTTGAGATAGCTCAGGTTATACGTGTTGTGCTTTCTTCAACGGGTGCTCCTTGAGATACTCAATCCGGTTCAGCCCGTTGATGTAAGCCTTGGCGCTGGCTGTAATAATATCTGAATCCGAGCCTTTGCCCAGGGCGACCAGACCATTTTCGGAGAGGCGGACCGTTACTTCCCCCTGCGCGTCGGTACCGCCGGTCAGGGCGCTGACGGAAAACCGCAGCAGTTCGGATTCCGTTCCGGTCAATTGGGCGATGGCGTTGAAAACGGCATCGATGGGACCGTTACCGTAACCGGCGCCTTTCACACTGCGGCCATTGATCTCCAGCTGCACGCTCGCCATGGGCATCACCGTGGTACCGGCACTGACATGCATGTATTGCAGTTTGAAAATATCTTCGGTGCGCAGGAGCCCCTCGGTGACAATGGCTTCCAAATCTTCGTCCACCACGTGTTTTTTCTTGTCGGCCAGCTCTTTGAACTTGGTGAACACCTTTTTAAGCTCTTCGTCGCTGAGGTCATAGCCCATCTCCTTGAGATGGGAGCGCAGCGCGTGGCGGCCGGAATGCTTGCCCAGGACAAGCTTGTTGGTATTCAACCCTACGGTTTCAGGTTTCATGATTTCATAGGTCATGGGGTTTTTGAGAACCCCGTCCTGGTGGATGCCCGCCTCGTGGGCAAACGCATTGGCGCCGACAATCGCCTTGTTGGGCTGTACAATAATACCCGTAATCATGGAGACCAGGCGACTGGAGGGGTGGATCTGCTCGGTCTTGATGTTGGTGTTGACCGGCATGAAATTCGGCCGGGTGTGCATGGCCATGACAACTTCTTCCAGGGACGTATTGCCTGCTCTTTCACCAATGCCATTAATGGTGACCTCCGCCTGACGGGCACCGGCCTTGATGGCGGCAATGGTGTTGGCGGTGGCCAAACCCAGGTCATTGTGGCAGTGCACACTCAATACCGCCTTATCCATGTTGGGGGTGTTTTCCCGCACGTACCGTACCATTTCGCCGAACTCTTCCGGGATGGCATAACCCACCGTGTCCGGCAGGTTCACGGTGGTCGCGCCTGCCTCAATGGCAGTAGCGAACACCTCGCACAGGAAATCCGGATCACTGCGGGAACCATCCTCAGCCGAGAATTCGATGCTGTCGGTCAAGGATTTGGCGTAGGAAACCGCTTCTTTGGTGGCGGCCAGAACCTCCTCCCGGGTCATGTCGAGTTTGTACTTCATGTGGATATCCGAGGTGGCGATGAAGGTGTGAATCCGGGGCTTGACGGCGTGTTGGACAGCCCCCCAGGCTTTATCAATGTCCCCTTTGGAAGCCCGGCAAAGCCCGGCCACTTCCAGGTGTTTCATCTTTTTGGCAATTTGTGAAACGGATTCAAAATCACCTTCCGAGGCGGCCGGAAAGCCCGCCTCGATGACATCCACCCCCAGTTTTTCCAATTGGATGGCCAGGCGCAGCTTTTCAGCGGCATTCATGCTGGCGCCCGGAGACTGCTCACCATCACGCAGGGTCGTATCGAAAATTATTACGCGGTCACTCATCTTTCTATCTCCTTCAATTTCAGCCCCTGTCTATAAGCTTTTCAGGGGGCGACGATACTTGAACGTAAAAGGTTCAGGTTCCCGGCTCAAGGTTAGATGCTTGCCAACCGATAGCCTCTGACCTCTGAACCCAGTAAAGGCTTATCCTTTGACCCTACCCGATAGGGGGATAAAGGGATCGCTTGTTGAATAGGGGTTGCCTGCCGGAAAAGCATGGGCCGCAGGACCGGTATAGAATCCGGTATACCTGCGGCACGGGGACCTCCTTTTAAGCACAACATGATATCAATCCTGTTTTGAAAGTTTATATTGAAAACTGTCGGCCAGGGCCATCCAGCTGGCCTCCATAATATCTTCGGACACGCCGATAGTGCTCCAGACATCGTTCTGGTCCCGGGACTCGATCAGCACCCGGACCTTGGCCGCGGTGCCGGCCCGCCCATCGATTACCCGGACCTTGAAGTCGACCAGACGCATGGCATCCAGGTGCGGGTAGAACTTATCCAGGGCCTTGCGCAGAGCGTTGTCCAGGGCGCTTACCGGACCGGCCCCTTCCGCGGCGGTGATTTCATACTGGCCATCCACGGCAATCTTGATGGTGGCGTGCGCGGTGCACGGTCTGTCCTTGTCCTTTTCCACGGTGATACGAAACGACTCCAGGTTGAACAGGGACTTGAACTGTTTGGTGAACTTTTCCACCAGGATCTTGAAAGACCCGTCGGCTACATCGAACTCATAGCCTTGCTGCTCCATGGCTTTAATCTTGGACACGATTTTCTGGCTGTCAAACCCGTTGTCGTTCAGATCGAGGCCGAGTTCACGCGCCTTGTACTCAATATTGCTTTTACCGGACAGGTCCGAGACCAGCACCCGGCGGCGATTGCCGACCATTTCCGGATCCATGTGCTCATAGCCGCGGGGATCTTTCATGACCGCACTGACATGGATACCACCCTTGTGGGCAAAAGCGCTCTCACCTACGAACGGGCGGGAGTTCACGGGGATCATGTTCGCTGTCTCGCTCACGAAGCGGGACAGCTTTTTCAGGCCGGCCAAATTCTCGGCGGACATGCAGGGCAGATCCATTTTCAGGCACAGGATCGGAACAATGGCAGTGAGGTCCGCATTACCGCAGCGTTCTCCGTAGCCGTTGATCGTCCCGTGCACCATGGTGGCCCCGGCATGCACCGCTGCGACCGAGTTGGCCACGGCCACCCCGCAGTCGTTGTGACAGTGGATGCCGATGCCGAATGGTAAGCGGTCGGGATCCGTGCCGGTGCGAGCCGCTAGTTCGGTTTTGATTGTTTGGATCCCGTCGGTTATCTGGTGGGGCAGGGTGCCACCGTTGGTATCGCACAGGACCAGATACCCGGCACCGCCTTCCAGCGCTGCCAGCAGCGTCTCGATGGCATAGTCGGGGTTTGCCCGGTAGCCGTCGAAAAAGTGCTCGGCATCGTAGATAATGTCGCGTCCGTTTTTGCGCAGGAAGGCTACCGATTCGCGGATCATGGCCAGATTCTCTTCCAGGGTGATGCCCAATATGCCCTGCACATGCAGGTCCCAGGTTTTACCAAAGAGGGCCACGGCCGCGGTCTGACTTTCCAAAAGCGCCTGTAGATTTTTATCTGCTTCCGCCAGTAGGCCGGGTCGTCGCGTGGCCCCAAAAGCAGTCAGGATGGCGTTTTGAAAGCTGGCCCGCTGGGCCAGCTTGAAAAACGCCATGTCACGCGGATTGGAGCCCGGCCAGCCGCCCTCGATGTAGTGAAATCCCATGTCGTCCAGTTTTAGCGCGATTTCAAGTTTTTCGTCGGCAGAAAAATTGATATTTTCCCCCTGGGTGCCGTCGCGTAGCGTTGTGTCGTACAATAGTATGGGTGACTTCATGGAATGCTCCCATTACCGTTAGCGGTTTTCGGGGCGCAAGGCCCTCACGGCCGCGCCGGTCTGCCACATTTCGGTATTCTTGATTTCATCCAGTTCCCGTTGGAGTTTCTCCCGGTAGTCCGGGGCGCTGTTGACATCCAGGACGCGGCGGGTCTCCGTTCCGGATTTGACGGCTGCGTAGAGCTCATCAAAGACCGGCGCGACGGCCTCCCGGAATTTAGGGGCCCAGTCCAGGGCACCGCGCTGGGCGGTGGTGCTGCAGTTGCCAAACATCCAGTCCATGCCGTTCTCGGCCACCAGGCGGATCAGGCTCTGGGTGAGCTCCTCGACTGTTTCGTTGAAGGATTCACTGGGGCTGTGACCGTGTTTGCGCAGCAGGTTGTATTGAGCTTCCATGACGCCTGCCAGGCAGCCCATCAGGACGCCGCGTTCACCGGTAAGGTCACTGTAGACTTCATTTTCGAATGTCGTGTGGAACAGGTAGCCCGAGCCAATGGCGATCCCCAGGGCGATGGTCCGATCCTTGGCCCGGCCGGTATAGTCCTGGTGAATGGCGAAACTGGAGTTGATGCCGCTGCCGTCCAGGAAATTCTTGCGGACGCTGCGGCCGGAACCCTTGGGGGCCACCAGAATCACGTCGACATTCTCCGGTGGGATAACCTCGGTTTGATCCCGGTAGACCACTGAAAAGCCATGGGAGAAATAGAGGGCATCCCCATCGTTCAGGCATTCTTTGATGGCCGGCCAGGTGGCCTTCTGACCGGCATCCGACAAAAGGTTTTGCAGAACGGTTGCCTTACGGGCGGCCTCCTCGATGGCAAACAGGGTCTGCCCCGGTACGAATCCGTCCGCGACCGCCTTGTCCCAGGAGGCGGTGCCTTCGCGCTGCCCCACAATCACATTGAAGCCATTGTCCTTCATATTGAGCGCCTGACCCGGTCCCTGCACACCGTAGCCGAGTACAGCGATAATCTCGTCTTTCAATACATCCCGGGCCTTCTCCAGGGAGAACTCTTCGGATGTAATGACCTCTTCCAGGGTGCCGCCAAAATCAATCTGTGCCATTGTTCCTCCATTCGCTGTTGCTGCTTTTATTAAGTTAACAATTCGGTTATATGCACATTCCAAAAACTACCCCGTCCGTTTCTTTGGCCCTGTCAATTCGGTTCCCGAAAGAGCGCGATGGTGCCGGTACGGGCGATTTTTTTAATGCCGATAGGCTTTAACAGGTTCAAGATAGCCTTCATCTTACCCGGGTCGCCGGTGACTTCAATGGTGTAGTGCCCCAGGCCGGCGTCCACGACCTTCCCCCGGAAGATCTCCACAATGCGGAGGATTTCAGCCCGGTAATCGTTGTCCGCCTTCACGCAGATAAGAGCCATCTCACGGTGCACCGCATTGGATCCGGACAGGTCCCGGACTTTGATGATATTGATCAGCTTGTTCAACTGCTTTTCGATCTGCTCCACGATGTGTTCATCGGCCTTGGTGACAATCGTTACCCGGGATACCTCCGGGTCCATGGTTTCCGCTACGCAGAGGCTGTCGATATTGAATCCGCGGCCGCTGAAAAGACCGACAATCCTGGAAAGCACGCCGGGCTGATTGTCGACCAGCATCGTGAAAATATGATTTTCTTCGGTATGCGTTTCTATCTCATTGCTCATCTCTATCCGTCCTCTTCATCTATCCGCTGCTACACCAGCAGCATTTCGGTAATACTGGCTCCGGCCGGAACCATGGGATACACGCACTCTTCCCGGTCTACGACGAAATCCATGATCACGGTTTTATCGGAATTGAGTCCCTCGCGCAGGACCGGTTCCACCTCTTCGGGAGTGGTGGCCCGCAGTCCCACGGCCCCGAAGGCCTCGGCCAGTTTGGCAAAATCCGGCGCGTGTTCCATGTCCGTGCAGGCATACCGGCATTCATAGAACAACTCTTGCCACTGGCGCACCATGCCCAGGTAGCGATTGTTCAGGATGACGATCTTTACCGGTAGACCATATTGTACGGCCGTGGCCATTTCCTGGATATTCATCTGGATGCTGCCGTCGCCGGCCACGTCGACCACCACTTTGTCCGGGCAGGCCGCCTGGGCCCCGATAGCGGCCGGCAAACCGAACCCCATGCAGCCCAATCCGCCGGAGGTAATGAAGTGGCCCGGCTCATCGAAGTGATAGAATTGGGCGGCCCACATTTGATTTTGACCGACCTCGGTGGTGATGATGGCGCGGCCTTCGGTTAACTCATAGAGTTTATCGATGACATACTGGGGTTTGATGACATCTTCCTGCTTGTAGGCCAGCGGATTGGTGTCCTTCCAGGCCTGTATCTTGGAAAGCCACTGTTCCCGGCTGTTTTCAAGGTGGGCGATGCTTCCCGGTTCGAACTGTTCGTTGAGAATCGTCAACGCCTTTTTACAGTCGCCTACGATCGGGATGGCCACGGATACGTTTTTGCGGATAGACGTGGGGTCGATATCGATGTGAACGATCTGGGCATGTTCGGCAAAGGTTTTGATTTTGCCCGTGACGCGGTCATCGAACCGCACCCCGATGGCAATCAACAGGTCACACTCGCCCACGGACATGTTGGCCCGATAGGTGCCGTGCATCCCGATCATCCCCAGCCACAGGGGATCACTGCCGGGAAAGGCACCCAGGCCCATCAAAGAAGCGGTAACCGGGATGCGGGCTGCCCGGGCAAACGCGGTCAATTCCTCGGAGCTTTTGGAGAGTACCACGCCGCCGCCGGCAAAGATCACCGGCTTTTCGGCGGTTTTAACCAGCTCAATCACCTTTTTGAGTTGTTTCTTATTCGGTTTGACACTGGGATTGTAGGATTTAATACGGACGCCTTGCGATTCCGTGTAGTCAATCTTGGCCTGGCCGATATCCTTGGGGATATCCACCAGAACCGGTCCGGGGCGGCCGGATTTGGCAATGTAGAACGCTTCACGCAGGGTCTTGGCCAACTGCTGCGGATCCTTTACGAGGTAGTTATGCTTGGTGCACGGCCGGGTTATGCCGACAATGTCTACTTCCTGAAAGGCATCGTTGCCAATCAGGTGGGTCGGAACCTGGCCGGTAATGACCACGACCGGAATGGAGTCCATATAAGCGGAGGCCAAGCCGGTCACCGTGTTCGTGGCCCCGGGACCGGAGGTAACCAGGCAGACGCCGACCCCGCCGGTGGCGCGGGCGTAGCCGTCGGCGGCATGGACCGCTCCCTGTTCATGCCGAACGAGGATGTGTTTGATATCGGTGTTTATAATTTCATCGTAGATGTCGATGACCGCCCCGCCGGGGAACCCGAATATCGTATCCACACCTTCTTCTTCCAGAACCTTCATCAGTACCTGGGCGCCAGTGAGTTCCATGGTCAAATCCTCTTTTGAATTAGAATTAATTCCAATGCATCTAAAATTGCGATGCCTATAATGTGTCCTTCTGAGGAGCGTAGCGACGAAGAATCCTTAACAATTGAAACCTGGACTCAGCATGTACGGGACTCTTCGCTACGCTCAAAGTGACAGGTTATATATTCTCATTTTATAATCGCACCCTGGCTGGCCGAGGAAACCCCCCGGGCATACCGGGCCATGTAACCGGTCTTTATCTTTGCTTCCGGTTGCTGCCAGGCCGCCTGGCGGGTGCTCAATGTTTCCGGATCCACTTCCAGGGAGATGCGCTTGGCCGGAATATCGATGGCGATTGCATCGCCTTCTGCCACCAGGGCGATAAGGCCGCCCTGCATGGCTTCCGGAGATACGTGCCCGATAGCGGCCCCGCGGGTGCCGCCGGAAAAGCGGCCGTCGGTGATCAGCGCCACGTCGGCATCCAGACCCATTCCGGCAATGGAAGATGTCGGGGTCAGCATTTCGCGCATGCCCGGTCCACCCATGGGCCCTTCGTAGCGAATTACCACCACGTCCCCCTTGTTAATGTTTCCGTCCAGGATTGCCCGGGAAGCCGATTCTTCATCGTCAAATACCCGGGCCGGACCTTTGTGCTGCATCATCTCCGCCCGCACCGCCGACTGTTTAACCACGCAGCCATCGGGGGCGAGATTGCCGAAGAGGACGGCCAAACCGCCCTGGGTGTGATAGGCAGCATCCGGGGAACGGATAACGTCGGTATCGCGTACAGTGGTTGCGGCGATGTTCTCGGCAACCGTGTGGCCGGTAACGGTCCGGCAGTCACCGTTGATGCGGCCGGAGTCCGCCAGCGCCTTGATGACGCCACTAATGCCGCCGGCCCGGTTGAGGTCCTGGATGTGATGCTGTCCGCCGGGACTCATGGAACACAGATGCGGCGTCTTCTCACTGACCCGGTTGATCATCTCCAAATCAAAAGGTACGCCGGCTTCGGCGGCCAGGGCTGTCAGGTGCAGGACCGTATTGGTGCTGCAGCCCAGGGCCATGTCAACCGTCAGGGCATTCTCAAACGCGGCGGGCGTGTAAATTTTGCTCGGCGTGAGACCCTGTTCCAGCAGCCTTACGATCTGCATGCCGGATCGTTTTGCCAGGCGGGTGCGGGCTGCCATGACTGCAGGTATGGTGCCGTTGCCCGGCAGGGCCATCCCGATGGCCTCGGAGAGGCAGTTCATGGAGTTGGCGGTGAACATGCCGGCGCAGGAGCCGCAGGTGGGGCAGGCCGCATCTTCGATCTCGGTGAGTTCTTCTTCCGTCATGTTCCCGGCGCGCACCGCCCCGACGGCCTCGAATACCGTGATCAAGTCTATGCGACTGCCCTGGGGTTTGCGGGGGTGGTCTCCGGCCAGCATGGGGCCTCCGCTGATGACGATCGCCGGGATATCCAGGCGGGCGGCCGCCATCAGCATGCCGGGTACGATTTTGTCGCAATTGGGAACCAATACCAGCGCATCAAAGGCATGGGCCGTGGCCATGATTTCAATACTGTCGGCAATCAGTTCACGGCTGCCCAAAGAATACTTCATGCCGGCATGATTCATGGCAATGCCGTCGCAGACCCCGATGGTCCCGAATTCGACGGGCATACCGCCGGCCATGGAAATGCCGGTTTTCACCGCGGCGACAATGGTATCCAACTGGATGTGGCCCGGGATAATGCTGTTGTGCGAGTTGGCGATGCCGATCAATGGCCGTTGCATTTCTTCGTCGGTATACCCCATCGCCTTGAACAGGGCACGGTGCGGGGCCCGCTCGATTCCCGCTTTTACATGATCACTTTGCATATTGGGCAGTGCTCCTTTTGCACGCATAAAAAAAACCGTTATCGGCCTGGGGGCTGATAACGGTTTTTTCAATTTCGTGGTTGCTGAAATTAGGCCATTATGAACCCCCGCTCCTCGTGGCGGATAATAATACCCACGACGAGGACAATAATTAGACCGAGGCTGTTAATAATGGATAGATTCTGCATGATTTTTTCGCTAATTGAGAAGAGCTAACACTAAGTGATCGGTATGTCAAACTTTTTTTTAAGATTGTCCCGACCGTCCGTTCGGTTAAACATTTGCGGCCCAACGCATTACAACACCGCTTCGCGGTGCCCGCAATCCCGATTCAAACAAGCCAGAAAGGTCCCGGCCTTCTTGGTTGTCTTCTCCACTAAAAAGGGTGCCTGGCAGATCGGGCAGGGTTTGGCGACCGGTTTATCCCAGGTGGCGTAATCACACTCCGGGTAACGGTTACATCCGTAGAACACCTTACCGCGCTTGGAATGCTTTTCGACCAGGTCACCGTCACAGCCCGGTGCCGGGCAGGCTACCCCGGTCGAGGCACCGTTGCCATTGGCGTAGACCGACTGCGTGGTTTTGCAATCCGGATAGCCGCTGCAAGCCAGGAACGGTCCGTATTTCCCCTGTTTTAGGACCATGGGTTTGCCGCATTTTTCACAGGTTTTATCGGAGATCTCCTCCTCCGGAACCTCTATGGGTACAATTTTACCCTTTTCGTCCCGGTTGTAATTGCGTGTGTAGCGACAATCTGGATAGGCGTTACAGGCCAGGTAATGCCCGTTGCGGCCTACCTTGATGTGCAGCTGGTCCCGACCGCATTCCGGGCAGGTCATATCGGTAGGTATGCCGACCCCGCGCATGCTCAGCATGTCTTCGGCGGCCCTGGCCAAGTGCCCCTGGAAAGGAGAGTAGAACTTTTGCAGGATGTCTCCCGCCTCGTTTTTGTTTTCCTCAATGCTGTCAAGCTGATTTTCCAATTTGGCCGTAAAGTCCACATCGAAGACTTCGGGAAAGTTAGCCACCAGCAGGTCATTGACGATAAACCCGAGTTCGCTGGGGCGGAAATATCTTTTTTCCAAGGCCACATACCCTTTGTCACGAATGGTGGAGAGAATGGCGGCGTAGGTGCTGGGCCGGCCGATACCATTTTCTTCCAATTCTTTGACCAGGGAGGCCTCGGAAAACCGGGGCGGCGGCTGGGTAAAATGCTGTTTTGGTTCCAGCTTGGCAAGGTTCAATACCATGCCCTCGGTCAGTACCGGTAAAAGCCCCTTTTTCTTTTCATCGGCCTGGAGATTTTCTTCTTCAACGGATTTGTACAGCGCCATGAAGCCGGGGAACTTGATGGTGGATCCCGAGGCGGCCAACGCGTAGTCGCCGGCCGTTATGGTGATGGAATTCTGATTGATCTGGGCCGGCTGCATCTGGGAGGCCACGAACCGTTTCCAGATGAGGGTATACAGGGCCAGCTGATCTTTGGTCAGGTGCGGCTTGATCTTGTCCGGTGTGTTATGCACCGCAGTGGGCCGAATGGCTTCATGCGCATCCTGTGCTTTTTTGCGGTTTTTAAAATGACGGGGGCTGTCGAGGGCATACTCAGGTCCGAACGTGCCTTTGATAAGGGCCATGGCCTCCAGCGCGGCCTCTTTAGAGATGCGCGTAGAATCCGTCCGCATGTAGGTAATCAGACCCTCGGGTTCCCCGGGGCCGAGATCTAGACCCTCGTACAATTGCTGGGCCACCGACATGGTTTTTTTAGCCGAGAAACGCAGTTTGCGGATGGCCTCCTGCTGCAGCTTGCTGGTGATAAAAGGGGGCAGGGGATTGCGTTTGACCGTTTTCTTTTGAACTTTGGCAACCGTAAACACGGCTTGTTCGAGGTCGGCCGTCATCTTATGGGCGGTATCGCCGTCGGGGATGGCCACTTTCTGGTTGTCCCGGCGGGTAAGCTTGGCTACAAAGGGCGGCGGCGTTTCCCCTTCCAGGTGGGCCGTGATCGACCAGTACTCCCGGGGTGTAAACGCCTGGATTTCTCTTTCCCGCTCGCAGATGATGCGGACGGCTACCGACTGCACCCGTCCGGCACTGAGACCGCCTTGAACCTTGCGCCATAAAATCGGTGAGATCTGGTACCCCACCAGGCGATCAAGTATCCGCCGGGCCTGCTGGGCTTCATACTTATTGCGATCAAGTTCCTCCGGAGCCTTGAGGGCCTGCAGAATCGCGTTTTTGGTAAGCTCATGAAAGAGAACCCGGTGGAATCGGCGCCCTTTCTTTTTAAGCACTTCGGAGGTATGCCAGGCAATGGCCTCACCTTCGCGGTCGGGGTCAGGTGCCAGGTAGATGTCTTCGGCATTACCGGCGGATTTTTTCAATTCCGTGATGATTTTCTTTTTCCCGGGTATGGTTTTGTACTTGGGTTTGAAATTTTTTTCAAAGTCAATCCCGATTTCCCGGGCCGGAAGGTCTTTAATATGTCCAACGGTAGCCGCAACGTTGAAATCGCTACCCACATATTTTTTGATGGTTCTGATCTTGGTCGGTGACTCTACTACTATCAAGGGTTTTGAGACTGTCATGGTTCCTAATGCTCTCTGCTATTTATATAACACCTGCGGCCCAATGCCTTTTGCGGCGTATTCAGAAGGCTCGGCGCGGTGTCGGTTTTCACAATAGTTTAAACGCTCAACGGGTCTTGCGGCTGAACAGGCTGCCCTGGTCCTGACGTACAACGCCTTTTAATTCCAGTTGGAGCAAAGCGGCGGCCAGTTCTCCCGGTTCCAGGTCCAGTTTCCGGACCAGTTCATCTATATGAACGGGGTAGCGGTCAAGTTCAGCTATGATCTTCCGGTCCAGGGCCGACAATTCCCCCGGCGGCGGCACACTGCCTTGCCGGCCGGGTGTATTGGCGGCTGCCGGCTGATAGCAGCCGGCCGGCAACTCTTCCAGAATATCCTGGGCATTCTCGACAAGCTTGGCGCCCTGTTTTATCAATGCATGGGTACCGGTGCTCTTGAAAGAGTCGATACTGCCGGGGATGGCAAACACCTCGCGGTTTTGCTCGGCCGCCAGGCGGGCCGTGATGAGCGAACCGCTTTTTAAGGTGGCCTCCACCACCAGGGTTCCCAGGGCCATACCGCTGATGATCCGGTTGCGGGCCGGAAAGTGCCTGGCATCCGGTCCGGCGTCCAGTGGTAATTCAGTCACAACTGCTCCTCGTTCGGCGATGGCGTCATGCAATTTGCGGTTGCGGGCCGGGTAGATGTGATGCAGTCCAGTCCCCATTACCGCTACCGTTGAACCGCCCGCTTGCAGGGCACCCTGATGGGCACAGCTATCAATACCCAGGGCCATCCCACTGACAACCGTCAAATGGCACGCCGCCAGGTCGGCGCCAAAGCGACGCGCGATCGCTTTGCCGTAACCACTGCCATTGCGTGAACCGACTACCGCCACCGCTTGCCCGGTGGGTTCCAGATGTCCCCGCACATACAAGTAAGGCGGTGGGTCCGGGATCTCGTTCAGCAGCCGGGGATATCCCGTATCGTTGCAGGTCAGGATCCGGCAGCCGGACTTGGCGATCGCATTCAATTCTACTTCGAATTGGTGTCCGGCCCGGCGCTGACCGGCAACGGCAGCCACAATTTTAGGGGAGATCCCCTCAACCGCCAGAAGGTCTTCCCGGGAGGCCTCGAAAACCTTTTGGGGTGTTGAAAACCTGTCCAGCAGACGCTTGAAAAGCAGGTTTCCTATCCCGGGCACGCTTTTGAGATTGAACCACGGGATCAGGTGCTCCATGGCTTAGCTTTTGGCTTTCTTCTGCCAGATCAGCAAAATCGGACTGGCCACAAAGACCGATGAATAGGTACCGATCAGGACACCCACAATCATCGCGAAGGCAAAATCGTGAATGATGCCACCGCCGAGCACAAAGAGAGACACCAAGACGACCAGCGTCGTCAAGGATGTTAAAATGGTTCGACTGAGGGTTTCATTCACACTCCGGTTGATGATCATTTCCAGAGGATTTTTGTGGTAACGCCGCAGGTTTTCACGGATGCGGTCGAAGACGATGATCGTATCGTTCAGGGAGTAACCGAAAATGGTTAAAAGGGCCGCAATGATCGGCAGGGTAAACTCCTTGTCGAACAATGAAAAAATGCCGACCGTGATGGTCACATCGTGGACCAGGGCTACGATGGCACCCATGGCGTATTTCAATTCCAGGAACCAGAACAGCACAATCGTCACCAGCAGGGCGGCCGCCATTAAACCCGGGATACTCACATCGAATAAGCCGAGCGCGTACACAGTTACAAACAAAAGGACCGCCACAATACCACTGAGCATCCACTTCAATTCAAAACGTCCGGAAATATAAAAGGTGATGAACAGCAGGGCATAGAACATGGCGAACAAGGCTTTTTCGCGCAGGTCCTTGCCCACCTGCGGGCCCACCATTTCCACGCGCCGGATTTCGACCGGGCTGCCCGCCGCAGCGGCCAAGGCGGATTTGAATTGGTCTGTAAAGTTTTCACTGGTGGTCATTGAATTGTCGGTCCGGATCAAATATTCGTTATCACCGGCATCCCCGAAGGCTTGCACCGAGGAACCCATCATGTCCATGGCAGCCAGACCGGATTTGACCGCATCTATTTCAACCGGGCTTTGGAACTGTATTTGTATCAGGGTACCGCCGGCAAAATCGATGCCGTACCGCGGGCCCTTTTTAACCACCAGGGAACCGAAGCTGATCAAAATGAACAGGGCGGACAGAATGAAGGCAATTTTGCGCTGGCCTATGAAATTGATGTTGATATCGGATTTTATGAACTGCATATGTTCGGGTCCTTTATGGCACTGTTTCGTCTTGGCCCGCCAACCGGCATGCCGGTCGGGCCCTTTCTATTAGATACTCAGGCTGCGAATTTTCCGGCCGATCAGAAAATAGTTAAAAATGGATCTTGAAAGCACCAGCGCCGTGAAGAGGCTGGCCACCACCCCGAGGCTCAGGGTGACCGCAAAGCCTTTTACCGGGCCGGTACCGAACTGGAACAGGACCAAGGCGGCGATCAGGGTGGTTACGTTGGCATCCAGAATCGTCAGGGACGCCCTTTCAAAGCCGGCATCCACGGCTGCCCAGGGTGTTTTGCCTAACGAAAGCTCCTCGCGGATGCGCTCAAAGATAAGTACGTTGGCGTCGACCGCCATGCCGATAGTCAAAATGATACCGGCAATACCGGGGAGCGTGAGGGTCGCCTGAAAGGCCGCCAGGCCGCCGGCAATCAGCAGGATGTTCAAAATCAAGGCTATGTCGGCGATGATACCGGCGCCCTTGTAGTAAACGATCATGAACAGCACCACCAGGATACCGCCGACGAGCATTGAAATGAGCCCCGTCCGGATAGAGTCCGCCCCGAGAGAGGGACCGACGGTGCGTTCTTCGAGGATTGTTACCGGTGCGGGCAAAGCGCCGGCCCGCAGGAATAGGGCCAGGTCTGATGCTTCTTCGGTCGTAAAACTGCCGGTTATGCGCGCTTCTCCTCCGGTGATCTTATCCTGGATGACCGGGGCGGAGTGCACCTTGTTGTCCAGCACGATCACCAGGCGTTTTTGGATGTTCCGTCCGGTTACCTGGGCGAAAATACGCCCTCCTTTATTGTCGAACTTAATGCCGACATAGGGGTCATTGTACTGGGAATCGATTTGTACCCGGGCATCGGTAAGCGATGCACCGGTCAGGACCGCCCGTTTCTTGATGAGCATGGGGGTCTTGGTAACCCGGTTGGTTTCGCGGTCCTCACGGACCAGATAGAGGATTTCACTGCCACGGGGCACATTGCCGTCCAGGGCGGCGGCCACATCACCGGTTTCATCCACGAGCTTGAATTCGAGCAGGGCGGTTTTGCCGATGAGGTCTTTGGCCCGCTGGGTATCGCTGATGCCCGGCAGCTGGATGAGAATCCGTTTTTCACCTTGCCGGCGGATATCCGGCTCGCTGACGCCGAATTGATCGATCCGGTTGCGGATGGTTTCCAGGGCCTGGTCGGTGGCTGATTTCTTGATTAGGTCGGCTTCTTTGTCCGGCAGGTTCAGCACCATCTCAAGGGTCTCGGCCGTGGCATTTTCAGACTCGATACGCAGATCGGGGAATTCCTTGTCAAGCACTGATCTGAATTCATTGATATTATTCTGACCGATGATCTTCACCGCAATGTTGGTGCCGGAAACGCGCTCGAGGGTGCGATAGCGGACGCGTTCTTTTTTGAGCAGGCCCCGGATTTCATCGACCAAACGCTCAATCCGGCCCTCCACAGCTTTGTCCGTATCCACTTCCAGAACGAGGTGCATGCCGCCTTGGAGGTCCAGTCCCAGGTTGATCTGCTTGCCGTGCAGAATACCCGGCTTAAAGGTCGGCAGGACGTAGATGACGGCGGTGACGATAACCGCCAGGATTATAACCAGTCTCCATGAAATGTTTTTCAATCGTCTATTCCTCTATCGGTTTTCGGGGCGGGCAGATTTGAGGCCAGGCTGCTGTGATGCAGGCCGAAGGGCTCGGCCCGTAGGCCTCGGGCCTGCAGGTATAAAGCCGGCCCGGTATCATATAAAAGCCCGGTGCAATGCAGCCGCCGGGGCGGCGCGTTACACGGGGCTCGTTGCTATTGGCTGCCGGAATTCCAATCCCCGGGTTATGTTAAGCTTTCTTTTACTTTTTTTCTTTCTTGGATGGCACTGCCCTAGGTGGTGCTGTTGTCGAGGCGAGTGCGGCCACATTAGACCGGGCAACTTTAACCCTGACCTTTTCGGCAATTTCAACGGTAAGGGTGTTTTCATCGAGCCCGGTGATCCGCCCATACAGGCCGCCGTTGGTTATAATCCGATCGCCCTTTCGTAGTTCACCGATCATTCTCTGGTGCTCTTTCGCTTTTTTCTGCTGCGGTCTTATCAGCAGAAAATAAAAGATCACGAACATTAGGATCAGCGGAACGAAGGATGCAAAACCGCCGGACCCGCCCTCGGCGCCGCCACCTTGAGCCATTGCATATGCTAAACTGGTCAAAATCAATTCCTCCTGGCTGCCGACTATCCGACTTGGCATACTATTTACACCGGCTGGGTAGTCGACCCTAAAGATGAAGGCCTCACACTATATATTATTTGGTAGGCCTGAAAATGGGGTTCTATACAGGATATGTAAAGCTGCGTCAATCAGTTTTTCAGTGCTTATAATCTCTTAGCTGCCCGCAGGTCAACTTCCAACTGATTGATAGTACAAAACTTATGGAGAATTAGGGGCAGTTTTCAAAATTGTCTTTGGGCTCAATCTCGGCGTTGGGCGTTCGGTTTCAATCCTACAAATACATGCGTATTTACCACGCAGGGCACTGGCTTCGCTGAACCTTCCGGTTACGACCCCCATTTGAGAAATTGAACAAGCGGGAAGTCCCGCTACACGGGGAAACCCCGCGGCCGCCTTGACCTTGAACCAAAATCCTAAATTAGAAACAGCCCCTAGTCCGCCGGAATCCAGATATTCTCACCATCGAACCGAATGCGGCCGGCATTGTTGATATCCACCTCATCCAGCAGTTCAAATACGCGATCCATTTTGTAAATGACGATTTTGGTCAGCGGCCGGATCACATGAATGTCGGTTGCCAGTTGCCGGTCGCGTAGGTTGTAAATATATACCATGTTTTCTGAAAACTTCAGCAGCTTACCGATTCCGGAACTGTATCCCGAGCGGTCCGGTTCATCTGATTCATCCGGCAGGGCAATCTGTTTGCCGGCCATGTAAGCCTTCAACAGTTTGAAATGAATGTTCCAGATATTGTCCCCGGGCTGGACGATATGGATACCGTAGGCTCCAGTCCCGCCGCCGGCTGCCGCCGTAAGATCTTTTTCGGTAATGCCCCCCTCTTTGGCCTGGATGGAGTCGGAGATCTCCTTGACCGAGACTGTCTGGTCACCGACTTTGATCGCTTCCCCTTCCTTAACGATCATGTCCAGGCCGTCCTTGATGCCCAAGGAGGCTTTACGCTCTTCCATCAGCGCATTCTTGCCATTGGTACTGTATTCAATTACCGGCTGATTTTTAACCTTCCGGGAGGCTTCGTCCGTCGTCGGCTTCACCGGGCCGGGCGCCTGCTTGCCGGGCAGTAGCAGCCACATCGCGGCCGCCACCGCAATCAGGGCCACAATTACGACCAGGCCAATGATTTTTTTACCACCGGGTTTCGGCTGGGATGCCGGCCGTTCTTCAGTCTGTTGCGGGGACGCATGATCTGCAGTCATAGGTTTCCCTCTTGAGGTTGTTTGGGCTGAAGGCTAATAGGTTTTGGCTGCCGGCTGCCTGGTTTCTTCGAAAACCTATCTCACCTTCAGTCTAAACGCCTATAGCCTAATAGGCTGAATTTAAGATTTTTCACAAGTGATCTGGCTGTCTCCGGGGACCATTTTAGCATCCCCTTCGATGAAAATGGTCACCTGCCGGCGTTGTTCGAGATCCAGCAGTTCTTTGCGTTTTTTATTCAGAATATAGTCTGCCACCGAAAGGGGGACCACCCCGGTGGCTGTTTTTATATCCGGTTTGAGCAGCTCCAGACTTAACTGCCGCAGAAAGCTGGTGCCGAGGGCCTCGGCGTTCAAGACCAGCCCGCGCCCGTTACAATGGCCGCACATTTCAAAGCGACCGTATTCAATGGACGGTCGGATGCGCTGTCGTGACATCTCGAGCAGGCCGAACTGGGAAATGCGTCCAATGCGGGTCCGGGCTTTATCGTTTTTCACATGGGTTTTGAGGGTGCGTTCCACCTCCGATTTATTTTTAGACTCACGCATGTCGATAAAATCGATGACAATTAGCCCCCCGAGGTCCCGCAGGCGCAGTTGCCGGGCAATCTCTTCAGCCGCTTCCACATTGGTCTGCAGCGCGGTCTCTTCGATCGACTTGGCCTTGGTCGCTTTCCCGGAATTGACATCCACGGCCACCAGGGCTTCGGATTGCTGAATGACGATCGAACCACCTGATTTCAGCTTTACCCGGCTACCGTAAATGGAGGCAATTTGGCTTTCGAGCTGGAATTTGGAGAAAATAGGTTTTTCACCTTTGTAATGCTTCACGATTTTGGTGTGCTTGGGTGACATGATACCGACAAACTCACGGGCTTCGCGGTGTACATCGCTGTCATCTATAAGAATTTCAGCAATATCCGGTGTGAAATAGTCGCGGATGGAGCGGACGACCAGATTGCGCTCCTTGTATAGAAGCACCGGGGTGGCAGCCTTCATGACCTGGGCCTTGATGCTTTTCCACAGCCGCATGAGGGTGCTGACGTCTTTGGAAATCAGGGTCTTGGTGCACCCGATGCCGGCCGTACGGATGATGAGGCCGAAATTTTCCGGTAATTTCAGTTTTCCAATAATCGTCTTCAGGCGGGTCCGTTCCTTTTCATCGCTGATTTTCCTTGAAATCCCGCGGGTCGTGCTGCCGGGCATCAAGACGATGTAGCGACCCGGCAAAGACAAGTTGGTAGTGAGCATGGCCCCTTTTTTCATAATCGGATCTTTGGTGACCTGTACGAGCAGTTCCTGACCCTTTTTGACGAGTTGGGTGATATTGCGACCGGGCGCCGCCGTATCCTGGAAATAGTCATGATGGATTTCGTGTTTTTGCAAAAAGCCATGACGCTCGGCGCCGTAATCCACAAAAACGGCCTGCAGGCTCGGTTCTATCCGGGTGATAACGCCTTTGTATAGGTTACCGTGGGTGATTTCGCGAGAGGCGCTTTCTATGTGGAACTCTTCCAGCTTGCTGTCTCTGACTTTGGCGATGCGACACTCCTCGGTATCTACGGCATTGATGAGAATTTTACAGGTCATGAATCTATCTTTTTCCTTTGAGTATAGGTGAAGCCCCTGGTTTGGGAGCCGATTTAAGGTTGTTTGCGGTTGACACCTGAATTTTTGCAAGTGCCTGTATTTTGCATGAATATGCAATTGCCCCGGACAAGTCAATCAGTTTATCGATGCAGCCTTGCTATTTTAACAGGGTTATGGCATTTAGGGGCACGCTGTCCGTGGATAAAACGGATAGGGTGCCGCGGCACATAAAAATCATTTTCATAACAATAAGTTGCAAAAGCCCAACGTCAAATCTGCGGATCAGCCGCCGACAGGCGGCATGCGAGGAACAGTATGATGGATGAAAGATACGATCCCAAGGCCTTGGAAAAAAAGTGGCAGGCAACCTGGGAAGCCACTGCTCTTTTCAAGACCGTTGAAGATACCTCCAAGCCCAAATACTATCTGTTGGAGATGTTTCCCTATCCCTCTGGAAAGATCCACATGGGGCACGTCCGCAACTACACCATCGGTGACGTTGTGGCTCGCTACAAAAGGATGCGGGGGTTTAATGTCCTCCACCCCATGGGCTGGGATGCGTTCGGGATGCCGGCCGAAAATGCGGCCATTGCCAATAACACCCATCCGGCGAAATGGACCTATGAAAATATTGATTATATGCGCTCCCAGCTCAAAAGAATCGGGTTCAGCTACGATTGGGATCGGGAACTGGCCACTTGTCGGCCGGAATATTATCGCTGGGAGCAGTGGCTGTTCCTCAAGATGGCTGAAAAAGGGATGGCTTATCGCAAAGAGTCTTACGTAAACTGGTGTGAGCCCTGCCAGACCGTTTTGGCCAATGAACAGGTCGAAGCCGGCATGTGCTGGCGATGTGGAAAACCGGTTCGGCAGAAGAAACTCTGGCAGTGGTTTTTTAAAATTACCGATTATGCGGAGGATCTGCTGGTCCACTGCGACAAACTGCCGGGCTGGCCGGAAAAAGTCACCACCATGCAGCGCAATTGGATCGGGAAAAGTACCGGGGCGGAAATCCGATTTGCTATCGAGGAGACCAATGAGGATATTGCGGTTTTTACGACCCGTCCGGACACAATCTACGGGGCCACTTTCATGTGCCTGGCCCCGGAACATCCACTGGTGGCTAAGCTTTCCGCCGGCCGACCGGAAGAACCGGCCGTCGCGGAATTTGTCGAACGGATATCCCTGCAGGAAAGATCCAGCCGGGCTATCGAAACCTACGAGAAAGAGGGGATCTTTACCGGCGCGTATTGCATCAATCCGCTTAGCGGCGGCCGGATGCCGATCTATACCGCCAATTTTGCCCTCATGGAATACGGAACCGGGGCGGTCATGTCGGTGCCCGCCCATGACCAGCGTGATTTCGAATTTGCCCGCAAGTATGACCTGGATATCGTTGTCGTGGTACAATCGAAAGATGCACCGCTCGAACCCGCTGAAATGGAAGCAGCCTATGTACAGCCGGGCACCATGGTCAATTCCGACCCGTTCAACGGCATGGACAACCGCGCAGCCATCGAGGCCATTACCCAGCACTTGGACGACCAGGGGCGGGGCCGCAAAACTGTCAGTTTCCGGCTCCGGGATTGGGGGATCTCGCGCCAGCGCTACTGGGGCGCGCCCATACCAATGATCCACTGTGATCAATGCGGTGTCGTGCCGGTTCCCGAAGATGACCTGCCCATCGTGCTGCCCGAGGATGCCGACCTGCTGGCCGGCGGTCGTTCGCCACTGCCGGAAATGGCGGATTTCATCAATACCACCTGTCCGCGCTGTGGAGATGCCAATGCCCGCCGCGAAACGGATACCATGGATACGTTTGTCGAATCTTCATGGTATTTTGAGCGGTACTGTAGCCCGCGCTGCGATACCGCCATGTTCGACAAAGCGGCCGTGGACTACTGGATGCCGGTCGATCAGTATATCGGCGGCGTGGAACACGCCATCTTGCACTTGCTGTACTCCCGGTATTATACCCGGGTATTGAAAGAGCTGGGCCTCGTCAAGTACAAAGAGCCTTTCACGCGATTGCTTACCCAGGGGATGGTATGTAAAGAGACCCTGTCCTGCCCGGAACATGGATTTGTCCTGCCCACCGAAGTTGAAGAGCAAAACGGAGAAAACAGCTGTACCCAGTGCGGCAACCCGGTGACGGTCGGCCGGGTGGAAAAAATGTCCAAATCCAAGAAAAACGTGATTGATCCCAATCTGCTCCTGGAACGTTACGGCGCTGATACGACCCGCCTTTTCTGCCTGTTTGCGGCACCACCGGAGCGTGATCTGGAATGGAGCGAGCAGGGCGTGGAAGGCGGCGCCCGTTTCCTCAACCGGGTCTGGCGCCTGGCTGCGGGGTTAATGGCGGGGGTCCGGGAAGAGACCCCGTACACGGGACCCCTGGAAGATTTACCTCCGGATTTACTGACCATTTTCAAGCTCGGTCACCATACCATTGAGCGCGTAACCCGGGATATCGACCGACGCTTTCACTTCAACACGGCGATCAGTGCCGTTATGGAACTGGTCAACGCAGTTTCCAACATCACCTGTGCCCCGGGGGAAAAAGAACCGGCCAAAGGACCGGTGATGCGATTTATCCTGGAAACCATCGTACTCTTGCTCGCCCCCATCGTACCCCATTTCTGTGAGGAGTTGTGGGCCTCCTTGGGGTATACCGACAGTGTCCTGCTGGCGCCCTGGCCTACATTCCGTGATGACGCCCTGGTCCAGGATGAGGTGACCATCGTGGTCCAGGTGAACGGCAAGCTGCGGGGAAAATTTACCGCCGGGGCGGACACGGACGACCAGGTCCTCGAAGAATTGGCGCTGGCGGAAGGCAATGTGAAAAAATTTATCGCCGACAAACCCATCAAAAAAGTCATCGTTGTTAAAAAGAAGCTCGTCAATATAGTGGTTTGAACCGGACAGTGAGCGCATTCCCCGCAGCTTGCTGCGGGATTAGCGAGCGAATCTAAATTAGCATTGTTCCTTACGGGGGGACGATTCCTTGCAGCTTGCTGCAGGGCGCGTTCAAAAGATCTGGTTCGGTATCGGAATCGAAATCGGTATCGAAAAAGTCCTCATCCCGGAGGCTGAAGTCAATTTCGATCCCGGTCCCGATTTCGATAGCGATAGTTGGATAATTATTCCGCGCTTGTGTTGGGAACCGATAGTTGAGGTAAAGCAAACATGCAACGAACCCTGCTGCTTATGGTGTCTCTGGTTTTGCTGCTGGCCGCCTGCGGGTATCGGTTCGCCGGCGGCGGCCTTCTGCCCGGGGGGGCTGAGTCGCTCAGCGTTTTGATGCCGGAAAATCGCTCCACGGAGTCCGGTATTCAGGCCCAGTTGAACAGCGACATCGTTTTCGAATTTACCCGCCGCGAAAGTGCCCGCATTGCCCCAACCGAAAATGCGGATGCGATTTTGTCCGGTGTGATCAAAACGGTACGAGATACGGACATCGCCCGCACCGGCACGAGTACGGCCTCCCAAAGACGTGTTACCCTGACCATCGACATGCAACTCGAGAGCAGGGAGGGAAAGGTGCTCTGGCGGCGCAGCGGACTGTCCGACTATGAAGCCTATGATGTGGCGGGAGATCGCAGCGGCACCGACCTGAACCGGCGCGCTGCTATTGAAAAGGTGTCTAAACGCCTGGCGGAAGCTGTATATAAGAGCATCACCGACAATTTTTAGAAGTTATCTCAAAAAACCATTCAGCCCAAATTTTAATTTTGAGATAATTTCTGCATGGCCTCGGTCCGGAACCCGGACGCAGGCTGGCCTGCTGAACCTAGGGGCAAGCTACGGATCGGTTGTCAATATGACGGGTGATGAGCGGCCGGTATCAGAGTGCACAGCGCAGGGTGGCTGCGCTGTGCGGTCAACCGCTTACTTGGAAGCGGAATTGACGTGTTTGGCCAGACGGGAAATGCTGCGGGCGGCGGTGCGTTTGTGGATGACGCCTCTTTTAGCGGCTTTGTCGATAACGGATTTGGCCTCATCAAGTTTGGTCGCGGCATCATCGCCGGCGGTCCGCACGGCCTTTACCACCGATTTCACTCTGGTTTTAACGGATTTATTGCGCAACCGACGGTTTTCGTTCTGCCGGGCGCGTTTTAAAGCGGATTTGTGATTAGCCAACGCTCTTGCTCCTTTCAGATGTTATTAGCAAATATAAAAACGAACACATATAAATTCAACTCTGATATGTCAAGAGATTATTTTGATTTTTACCGGCCGACGGTCTTCCTGCCCCGCGTTTGTTTTACCGAACCCCCACCCCGCAGGCTGTGCCCGTGACGGCCGACCGTTCTGGCGAGGACCAGGTTACCCGGGCAGCGGGTGTGGTCGGGGGTGCCACTTTCCTGAGCCGGCTGCTCGGCTATGTCAGGGACGCGGTGGTTGCCGGACTGTTCGGCGCCACGGCGAGCGCAGATGCATTCTTCGTGGCCTTTCGTATTCCCAACCTCCTGCGCCGCATGTTCGCCGAAGGCAGCCTGAGTGTCTCTTTCATCCCGGTTTTCACCGAGACCCTCCATGCGAAAGGCCGTACAGAAGCGCTCCGGCTGGCCCAGGCAACCCTGCTCTTGTTGATGGTCCTGTTAACCGGCCTGGTACTGCTGGGGATCTTCCTGGCACCGGGCATCGTCACGCTTGTCGGACCGGGTTTCAAAGACAACCCGGCCCTGTTTAAATTAACGGTGGAATTGACCCGGATCATGTTCCCCTACATCTTTTTTATCGGGCTCGTTGCCCTGAGCATGGGAATATTGAATGTGTTCGGACATTTTGCCGCACCGGCCCTTGCGCCGGTTGTGTTGAACCTGGCCATCATCGGCGCGGCCCTGGTGGTTTCACCCCATCTGGAACAGCCGGTAAAAGGTCTGGCCATAGGCGTCCTGGTCGGCGGTGCCGGCCAACTGGCCCTGCAGGCACCTTTTCTTTATCGTTACGGTATCCGTCTTGGCCGGCCGATGGCCTTTTATCATGATGGGCTGAAAAAAATAGGCCGTCTCATGCTGCCGGCCGCCTTCGGGGCGGCCGTCTATCAAATCAACCTCTTGATCAACACGCAACTGGCCACGCTGCTGCCCCGGGGGAGTGTCTCCTACCTGTACTACGCTGATCGTCTGGTGCAGTTTCCCCTGGGAATCGTGGGCATTGCTGCTGCCACCGCGCTTTTGCCGAGCCTCTCCCGCCAAGCATTGACGGGCGACCGGGCGGCCGTTACCCGGACCTTTGGCCATGCAGTGAACATCGTTTTGTTTATTACGATACCCGCCATGTGCGGCCTGATGCTACTACGGGAACCGATTATCTGGTTGCTTTTCAAACGGGGGGCCTTCGATCTGGAAGCGGTTCACCTGACCGCCGCGGCATTGCTCTACTATGCGGCCGGCCTATGGGCCTTTACCCTGGCCCGTCTGGCAACCCAGACCTTCTATGCCCTGCAGGACACGCGTACGCCGGTCTGGACGGCCGCTGTCAGCATCGGTGTCAATATCGCTTGCGGTCTCACCCTCATGCGCTATATGGGGCATGCGGGCCTGGCCCTGGCGACCACCATCGCCTCCGGGGTCAATGTGATCTTGCTTTTCGGAACCTTACGCTACCGATTGGGCGGTCTGGGAATGGCGACCATGCTTCGATCAGTCGGCAAAGCGTTCGGTTGCACGCTGATCATGTGTGCCGGTCTCTTCTATTTACGACCGGGCATTACCGGGGATGGCTCTCCAACGATCCTGACCGTTGGGGCTGGACTGGGCCTTTCCATCCTGGCCGGCATCAGCCTCTATTTAATCGCCGCTCGTCTGGCACGGTCCGCTGAGTTAACGATGCTGATCAGCGGGTTTCGCTCCCGCCCATAACCCTTACATTTGATTGCATGCTGGTAGAAAAACTGATAAATAATCTTTGATTAGACAATAATTCAGGGAGGCACGACACCACCAGCCACTATCGGACGGGTGACTGTGCGAGTTGAAAGCGACGTGAGCGCCGGCCAAAAAATTCTATTGTCGCTAGTGACACTGGTTTTACTGAACATCTTTTTGGTCATCATATTCGGTGACCGGGGGTTGGTAGAGGTTGGTCGCCTTAAAGGCGAGCGGGACCGGTTGCTTAAAGACAACCGTGATCTTCGGCAGCAGAACCTTTCGCTGCGCCGCGAGATAGACCGGCTTAAGACCGATCCGGCCTATATCGAGCATGTGGCCCGGCAGGAACTGGGCATGATTGGGCGCGATGAAGTGATTGTCCGTTTCAACGACCCGGCGAAGAAAAAGCCCGTCACAAAAAAAGGGAGCACAGAACCATGACCCAGGATGAAACGTTCTACACTGTTACCATGGCCCGGGTCCACGCCCAGCAGGGTAATTTGGAAGAGGCCCGGCGTATCTATCGTCACCTGCTTGACAAGGAGCCGGAACGCAAAGATCTGGCGGCGGCCCTGGAGGCCCTTGGAAGCCGGGAAGAGCGTCAGGAAGTCGACGCGCTGTTGCCTCTTTTCAGAGAGTGGTTGGATCTGATTTTTCGGTATAACAAAATGAAAAAACTCAAAAAATTACATCAGATGGACGAAGGATGAGCGCATGTCGAAAAAAGCCCTTATCACCGGTGTAACTGGGCAGGACGGTGCCTTACTGGCCGAATTTCTTCTGAAAAAAGGCTATGAGGTCCACGGGATCAAACGCAGGGCGTCCTTGTTCAACACGGATCGGGTCGATCACCTCTACCGGGATCCCCATGAAATTGGTGTTCAATTTTTCATGCATTACGGAGACCTCACCGATTCCACGAATTTAATCCGGATTATACAGGAAGTGCAGCCGGCTGAGGTTTACAACCTCGCGGCCCAGAGCCATGTACAGGTTTCGTTTGAGTCGCCGGAATACACGGCCAATACCGATGCCCTTGGAGCCCTGAGGCTGCTGGAGGCTATTCGCATCCTGCGCCTGGAGAAAGAAACCCGGTATTACCAAGCCTCTACTTCCGAGCTTTATGGTAAAGTACAGCAGATTCCCCAGACTGAAAAGACACCATTCTATCCCCGCTCGCCCTATGCGGTTTCCAAACTGTTTGCCTACTGGATAACGATTAACTACCGGGAAGCATACGACCTCTTTGCCTGCAACGGCATTCTCTTCAACCACGAATCACCCGTGCGCGGCGAAACCTTTGTTACTCGTAAGATCACCCGCGCGCTGGCGCGGATCAAACTGGGTCTCCAGGACTGTCTTTATCTGGGAAATCTCGATGCAAAAAGAGACTGGGGCCATGCCAAGGATTATGTGGAAATGATGTGGCTCATGTTGCAGCAGGAGGAGCCGGATGACTTCGTCATTGCCACCGGACACCAGCACAGCGTGAGGGAGTTTGTAGATCTGGCGGCAGGTGAACTCGGCATGCAACTGGAATGGCAGGGCACCGGCGAGCAGGAGCAAGGCTTTTATGCGGGCCGGGCCATTGTCCAGGTCGATCCGCGTTATTTCCGTCCCACCGAGGTGGAGACCCTGCTGGGCGACCCGGCCAAAGCCAAGGCAAAACTCGGCTGGGAACCCAAAATATCCTTCCAGGAACTGGTTGCCGAGATGGTGGCCGCTGATCTGGATGAGGCCCGGCGTGACGACCTCTGTCAGCAGGAAGGATTCCAAGTAAAGGATTATTTCGAGTAAATCATATGTTGGATACCAATAACAGGATATTTGTAGCCGGTCACCGGGGGATGGCCGGTTCGGCCCTGGTTCGGGAGCTGAAAACCAAGGGCTTCGAGCGGATCGTGACCCGCACCCGCCCGGAACTGGACCTGACCGATCAGCCGGCCGTCAAGCGGTTCTTTTCAGAGGAGAAAATCGATGTTGTCTTCCTGGCGGCCGCCCGGGTAGGCGGGGTGCATGCCAACAATACTTATAGAGCCGACTTCATTTATGAGAATTTGATGATTGAAGCCAATGTTATGCATCAGGCTTTTGAGGCCGGTGTCCGGCGCCTTCTTTTTTTAGGCAGCTCATGCATCTATCCCCGCGCGGCTGCCCAGCCCATGCGTGAAGAGGCGCTCCTCACCGGTGCCCTGGAGCCCACCAATGAACCCTATGCCGTCGCCAAGATCAGCGGGATCAAAATGTGCGAGGCCTACAATGCGCAGCATGGGACCTGCTTTAGGGCGGTAATGCCCACGAACCTCTTCGGGCCCAATGACAACTACGATCTCGAACAGTCGCATGTTTTACCGGCGCTGATGCGTAAGATGCACCTGGCCCAAAAGGCTTGTCGTGGGGATCGCGATGCCATTGCAGCCGACCAGGCAGCCCATGGCCAAATCCCGGCCGATGTTCGCGCCTGCCTGGATGCCCTTTTAATTGCAAACGGACATTCCGCTCTATTCGATACTCCCCTAATCGACCGCCCCGCGGAACCCGGCATGCTTGCCTGGGGATCCGGGAAACCGCTACGGGAATTTTTACATGTCGACGACATGGCAGCCGCCGCTCTGTTCGTCATGCAATTGGGGGACGCCGACTTTGATAAGATGATGGCCGAGGCCGGCATCTCCTTTTTAAATGTCGGTGCCGGACGAGAGATTTCAATCTTTGATCTGGCCGGGCTGGTGGCCGAGACGGTTGGATATAAAGGACGAGTTCTCTGGGACAACTCAAGACCGGACGGGATTGCCCGGAAACTGCTGGACGTCAGTCGGCTGCAGAAGCTGGGGTGGCAGCCCGCGGTCAGTCTGACGGCGGGCATTCAGCAGGTGTATAGGGAATACTGCCGGAACTGAGAAAACTGCTTGCCCAGAAGCTGTCTCAAAAACAGGATTTTGTTACAAGATCCAGTCTTCGCTCTGCAAGCTTACGTCTTCGCCTTAGGCTAAGCCGCACAAGACGCCCGACATGAAGACATTTTTGAGATGGGCTCTACATCTTACAGCCGGTTCCCTGCAGCTTGAACAAAATGGCAGAGCGGGGAGCCTCTTTATCTAAAGTTACCTCCTGCGAGATCTCCTTTTCGCTTTGGGGCGCGACGGCCTCACCACCGGACCAGGAAACCATCTTCACGTAGTACTCCCCGGCCTGGATGAAACCCTTGAAGTCCAGCGGGCAACTGGAGTTGTTGACTATTTTCGGGTTGACCATGAATTTCCCGGAATTTTTATCCGATGCATCCGGATCGATTTTTACGCTGCAGGCGCCAACGGGAGCAATGGGGCCGACCGCCAGCAGGGGAATGTTCTCCCAAGTGTTGTAGGTACGCCCATCCAGAAGTTGCAGTTTCTGGACGGATACAACGAAAGGTGTTCCGGTTGACGGGGCTGCGGCCGACGCTTCCGTCACGTTGAGACGTTGTTCTGACGTATCCGCAGGTTCTTCAACCTGTCCGCCCAAAGCGGCCAACTGTTTGTCCAGATCACTGTCTACGCTGTCGGCCGCACCGGCAGCCGGGGCAGGTGGCGATGCCGGCGCCGAGGCTGCGGCCGCAACGGGAGCCACAGCCGGTGCACTGGGCTGGGCTGTGGGCGCCAGCAAAGCATTGACTTCGGCCTCATCCATTTTCTGGGTGAGGGCGCCATTTTCCCAAATGCCTATGTTTTTGCGACCGTCCGGGAACGTGTAGATGCCGTATTCGACCTTTTTCCCGTTTTCCCATTCACCGCGATAACTGGCACCATTGGGCCAGGTGAAGGTTCCCATGCCGCTGCGTTTGTCGTTTTTAAATCCTCCGACGTACTTCTTGCCGTCCGCCCAGGAGTAGGTGCCCTGGCCGTGGAATTTGCCCTTCACAAAATCGCCGGTGTAATTTGATCCGTCCGGCCAGGCATAGCGACCGGGACCGTTGTTGCAGTCGCCCTGTTCACATCCGGCCTGTACTGTGGCAGCACCCGTAAAGGTCGTCAGGACCGCGATCAAAACATACCCAGTAAAAAGCACGGCTTTCTGCATCATGATTTCTCCATCCACCCTGGTTTGATGATGACAATTTTTGTGAAAAGGATTATACAGGATCTGCTTTGAAAATTATATAACTTTCTGTAACCACATGGGAAGACGTTTAAAAAAACTGACGCGCCGGCTCATCCGGGAGCGGCAATTGGCCCGCAAGAACTATGACCGACAGCGTTTGCTCAACCAATTGGCCGCTCCGGGGCCCCATGCTGGCGTTGTCATCCTGGATCATCTCAAACCCCAGTTCAATGTGGGCAAAATCTTCCGGAGCGCGGATGCCTTCGGCATGCGGGAAATACACTTGATTGGCATCGACTATTTCGATCCGGGCCCCGCCAGGGGCTCGTTCAAATGGGTGCCTGCTCATTATCACAAAGATTTCGACAGTTGCTACCAGATGCTGCGCCGGCAGGGATATCGGCTGTTCGCCACCGAGCCGGGTGCCGGCAAGACCCTCGGCGGGTGCCCCCTGCCGGAGAAAAGTGCTTTTGTGTTTGGTAACGAAGGGGTTGGGTTGAGTTTTGATCCGGGTGGCTATGACGATATCCAGTTGGTAAGGATTCCGCAGTTCGGCAAGGTAAGGAGCCTCAATGTCAGCGTGGCGGCCTCACTGGTGATGTATGAATACGTGCGACAGCATCATCTGGCTTGAAGCGGAGGTGGCGGACGCCATCGAGAAGTTGGTGGGCGATTTTCCAGCGGGTAGGCGCTGATAGCTCGGGACCGGTTCCACCGTCGATTGATTAACATTAAGAATAGGAGGCGTATATGCTAAAGTTGGGTGAAAAAGGTGCTATTTTACAACGCGACAAAAAGACCTATGCTATCGCTCCGCATATTCCCTGCGGCTTGGTGACGCCGGAATTACTGCGCCGGGTCGCTGATGTCGCGGAACGTTACAACGTTGACCTGATCAAGATTACAGGGGCGACCCGTATCGTCCTGGTGGGCCTCCAGGAGCAGGACATCGATGCCGCTTGGGTGGATTTAGGGATGGACAAAGGCGCGGCCGTAGGACTTTGCGTGCGCAGCATCCGTACCTGTCCGGGTATTGAGTACTGCCGGCTGGCCACCCAGGATGCTCTGGGAATAGGCCTGAAACTGGATGAGGTCTATCACGGCCTACTGTTGCCCAATAAGATGAAAATGGCCGTGTCGGGATGCAATTTGAACTGTTCTGAATCGGTGGTTCGGGATATCGGCCTGGTGGGGAAAGCCGAAGGGTGGACCCTGATGATCGGGGGCAATGTGGGACCCCGCCCGCGGCTGGCAGTCGAATTGACCACTGCGCTGGATGATGCCCAGGCCCTGGACCTGATTGCGCGCCTGGTGGAATTTTACCGTGAAAACGGCAAGAAAGGCGAACGGCTCGGGAAAATGGTGGCGCGGGTCGGGCTGGAGCCTTTTCGCGAGCTGCTTTAGGTTTGATTTAAACTTCTCCGTCTCTGGCGAAGGACCTGGAGATGTTCTATCGATCCAGGGAGCAAGCTTAAGTTTAAATGGACTTCTGCTTATCCTGAAGCTTTCTGTTGGTCTGTGCCCTTTCGTTCATTTTCTTTCGCGTGAAAGAAAACGAACCAAAAGAAAACGCCCATAAGACGCGGCCCTGCGGGCTGCCCTGCGCTTCTCGAAAAGGGCGCGCTCAGCACAACTCGCTCCGCTCAGACAAGCACTTCGCTCTCTTCGCCCTTTCCTGCGATGCTCGGCACGTCTTAAAGGGGAAATTCGAAACCGTAATTCAGGCAAGCCCCTGCGAGGGGTCTTCCCGATGCCTGCAAACGAACCGTTAGGCCTTATCCTGGAGGGCGGTGCGTTCCGCCTCCAATTCGGCCAGGAGCTGGCGCAGCGTCCATTTTTCGGAAACAGGCGTTAAAACCGCCCAGAGAGCGGATTTCATGCCGCTGGCCCGGCAGGTATTCATCAGGTTGTGCAACTCGTTTTCGCTAATGCCGGCCACGACAATAGCACGGGGCAGATTGGAGTCGGTTCCTTTACCGGTAGCGGGGGCAAGTTCCATCAATTGTCCGATCTCATCGTCCGCCTGATCCGCCGCCACCCAGACAACATCCAGGTCTGCCAGCCCGGTGAATCCCAAGACTTTGGCAAAATTGGCCTGCATGGAGGTTGCGAACCCGCACAGGAGTAGCTTCCGGGGCCCGTAGAGGGCCTTCTCGGATTGGGTTACCTTTTCAAACGTGCCATCACTCATCTACTTTCTCCTTGTTTCGACAGATATGCGTGTTACAGGGCTTCCCAGGATTCGAAGCGGTCTGCTGACTGAAGCGGCCGCCGCAGTTCCGTCAGAACATCCTCCACATAGTCAGGCCGCCGCATGCCGACCAGGACTGCCGATACCCCTGCGGTTGATCGGATGGCCCGCACGGCCGCCTGGCTCAAGGTGGGGGCCTGGGCCCAATCGGGATCGGCCGCAGTGAGGGTTGCCTTGATCGCGGTTGTCCGGCGGGCAGCCGCGGCGCCGTAAAGCGATGCCACGGCCTTGAATGCGTCCTCAAGACACGCGGCATGGGCCTCTATCCAGTCGCCCAGGTCGGCATGGGTGCCGGCCTGTTGGGCCAGATATTGGAACACCCCCTGCACCCGGGGCAAAAACATGCTGTTCTTGGTCTGCCGCCACCGCTCATAAGAGCCGAAATTTTTCCAATAATGTTTCAGCACATCACCCACGGCGACCTGTTCTTTGATCCGTAACTTGATGCCGTCCGGAATGTCATCACAGGCCGGTAGAATTTTCTTCCAGAGCCGGGTTTCCGACTTGATGACAGTCCGGATTTTACGGATGACCGCATCGTCCGGTTGCGCGGTTGCGGCCTTCATATCCGCCAGCCGGACGAGACTGTTGCCGTCGAAGGCGTTCAGGGGGCGGTTTATCAACACACCCAAGTTTTTCTCCTGGGCCAGGGCTAAGACACTTTTAGAACCGGCCTGATTCTTTTCAAGTACCGCGCCTTTTTCGAGGATATTGAACGGCATCTGTACCATGGCAAAATGGTGGTTGTCACCATTTGATACGGCCAATTCGCAGATGTTCTCCAGAGATGTAAATTCAGGATTCGTGCGGGCAACCGGAAACGTATTGGAGCTGACACCGTACATGCGGATGCGGCCGGCCGTGACCTCTTTTTCCAGGTGGGAAAAGGCCAGCTGGATGCGGCGGTAATATTCTGCGCGCGCCGCCCCCAACGGCATTTGCGTTTTCAAGGCCCATTCCAGATAGTACTCCGGGTTGTGCAGCAGGTAGCAATCCAGAGTGGCAAGACCGAGGCGGTCGAGACTGCGCGTCAATTGATCCGCGATGAACTCAGGGTGGATACAGTGTTGCAAGTCGGGACCGTATTCCACCAGGTCCGGAAAGGGCGTGCCGGCGGCTTTCTTCTCACGGCTCAGGGTAAGGTTTTCCCCCTGCAGGTAGCCCACCTTGGAAACAATCACCACCTGGTTGCGGGCCAGGCTGTGTTTGTTCAGCATCCGTTGCAGCACTTCGCCCACCAACCGCTCGCTGCCGCCGTCGGCATAGTTGGTGCTGGTGTCGATCAGGTTAATCCCGCTTTGCAGAGCCTGCTCCAGGGCAGCGGCATGGATCTGGACGCCGGTGCTGATGCGATAACACCCGAAACCGGCCTGGCTGACCTGCAGCCCGCCAGGTTCGATAGTGTTGAAGGCGACTGTATTGAATTGCGTGGCATACGCAGCGGTTCCCGCCTGGGTGGCGTAGCCTGTAATCATGGTGACTTCCTTGTTGTAATCTTGTCGCAGACTATCATCTGCAATCGTAAAGATGCAATGTCAATCGTAGCCATTGCTTACCAATTGCCCGCACAAAAACGTTCCCAGGGTAAAAATTGACTGCAGATCCAGAAAGTGTTTGATGGTTGCATAGGGGACATTTACAGTGATTGATCGTCGCGCAGCGCTCGAATATCAGCCACCAGGGTATCACGCTCTTCTTCCAATTCGAAGAGCGCTTCCATTTGCCAGGGCCTTATGGAGTGGGCCGGCAAACGGCCTTCGGCATCAGCGAGCTTTTCTTCGACTTCCCTGAGTTTTTTTTCGAGGTATTCCAGAGACGGCATGTCACCTCCCTTGTTTCCGCGGTGAGTATAAGCGATTTTAAAACCGCTTCTCGGGCAACTGCGTCAGATTTTCTATCTATTCATAAGGATGATTTGTCCCGCTGTCATTGACCTATATCAAAACAGACGCCCTCCGCCGTGTCCAGTGCCGGAGCTACCTTGTCAAGGAGCGTTGCTGTGCCTATATTTTGGCTTAGCACTAATCTAACAAGATCCACCGTAGCAAGGCCGTGCCCGCCCGCTCGGATGACGCTGCGGTTGCATATAAGGAGAACAATCATGAGCGGCAGACAGACTGATATCATACACCCGGTAAATGAACCCGTGTTGGGGTACCTGCCGGGCAGTGCCGAACGTGCGGCGCTCAAGGCGGAGTTGATCCGCCTGCGAGAGGAAACCATAGATATTCCGCTAATTATCGGCGGCCAGGAAATTCATTCGGGAGAAACCGGGGAATGCCGGATACCCCACCACCACCGGCACTTGCTGGGGACCTACCAACGGGCCGGAGACAGCCACACCCATCTGGCGATCGATGCGGCCGCCCACGCAGCGCCCGGATGGGCCCAAACCCGCTGGGAGGACCGTCTGGCCGTCTTTCAGAAGGCGGCAGAACTGATATCGGGACCCTACCGGATGCAACTGAATGCAGCGACTATCCTGGGACAGGGTAAAGGTGTGTTCCAGGCGGAGATCGATGCTGCTTGTGAGTTGGCAGATTTTCTCCGGTTCAACGCCCACTTTGCGGCGCAAATCTATCGCCAGCAGCCTTTTTCCGTTCCGGGTGAGCGCAACCAATTGGAATACCGGCCCCTGGAAGGGTTTGTCCTGGCCATCAGTCCCTTTAATTTTACGGCCATTGCCGGCAACCTGGCCGCGGCGCCCGCCATGTTGGGCAATACGGTCATCTGGAAACCGGCGTCATCAGCCGTCTATTCGGCCCATTTGTTAATGCAGATTTTCCAGGAAGCCGGTCTGCCGGACGGCGTCCTCAATTTCCTGCCGGGATCGGGTCGCGCCATAGCCGCCACTGCCCTTGCGGATCCGGCTCTGGCCGGGGTCCATTTTACGGGTTCCACCACCGTTTTCCAGTCGATCTGGCAGACGATCGGCCGCCATATTACCCGGTATCGCAATTATCCCCGCATCGTAGGCGAGACCGGCGGCAAAGATTTTGTCATACTGCATCCCTCCGCCGACCAACGCGCAGCCGTGACGGCCCTCATCCGTGGTGCGTATGAATATCAAGGGCAAAAATGCAGCGCTGCTTCCCGGGCCTATATACCCCAATCGCTTTGGGAATCGGTGCGTAGTGACCTGACAGGTGCCATACAGGATATCAAGATGGGGTCACCCGAAGATTTTTCCACGTTTGTCAATGCCGTCATTGATCAGGCCGCATTCGATAAGATCACGGGAATTCTGAACGATGTCAAAAGTCATCCGGATGCCCGGATTCTGGCCGGCGGCAGGGGAGATGCCGGCGAAGGGTACTTCATCGAACCGACCCTCATCCAGGCGGACCAACCGGATTTTCGAACCATGGTGGAAGAAATTTTCGGGCCGGTCCTGACGGTTTTTGTTTATCCGGACGAGGCGTATGAGGAGACGCTGAAATTATGCGACCAGACCTCCATCTACGGATTGACCGGCGCCGTGTTTGCCCGTGAGCGGCAGGCCATAACGACTGCCCGGCGAATTTTGGTGAACGCCGCCGGCAATTTTTACATCAATGACAAACCGACCGGTGCGGTTGTGGGACAGCAGCCTTTCGGCGGCGCCCGCGCATCGGGAACCAATGACAAAGCCGGCAGCATGCTGAACCTGAGTCGCTGGCTCAGTCCGCGAACCATCAAAGAAAACTTCAATCCACCGTTGAACTATCGGTACCCATTGATGGAACAGCCTTAGCGTTCTGTGACACAACTGTATCAGAAGCCAGAGACAAACTGTCTCAGCAGCTTCAAAAATGTCTTAACCGCGGCTCTCAATTTGGTAACCCCCGTGCCTACCAGAGTGGTGGCGGTAAAAAAATATATTGATAACAAGTATTTGTAACATTAGATGCTCGGCCGGCGAAAACATGTTCGTATGGCACGGTTGTTGCCATATAAACCAGCATGTACATGCCTTCGAGCAGATAACCCCAAGTCCTTTTACAGGAGGAAAACAATATGGCACAGACAGCTTTGGAAGGAAATCCCTTAAACACCGTCGGCGATCTGCCGGCTGTTGGCAGCCAGGCACCCGCTTTTACCCTGACCGGTACCGATCTTCAGGATGTTACCTTGAAAGACTATGCGGGCAAGAAAGTCGTTTTGAACATTTTTACGAGTATCGATACGTCCGTTTGCGCCCTGTCGGTAAAACGGTTCAACGCCGAAGCGGCCAACCATCCGGACACGGTGGTTCTGAATGTCTCCCGGGATCTCCCCTTTGCCCATGCCCGCTTCTGCGGGGCCGAAGGGATTGAGAATTCCGTATCCGTATCCGCCATGCGCGATCTTTCCTTTGGCCAGGACTATGGGGTGGCCTTCGCCGAAGGGCCCGTCAAGGGGCTTTTCGGACGCACGGTGATCATTACCGATGAAAACCACAAGGTCGTTTACGCCCAGTTGGCACCGGAGCACACCGAGGAACCGGATTACGACAGTGCCCTGGCGGCTCTGGGTGCTTCCGGAGATGATATGGACGTCTGTGTTACGTCGTCCACGGCCGAACATTCCCGGGCCGATGACTTCGGCGAGCCTTGTGATGATGGTCGCGCCGGCTCATAGTTCTGCCAGCGGCCGCATGACCCCATTTACGGGTATTAATCACCTGGCCATGGCCACTGGCGACATGGATGCCACCATTCGCTTCTGGCGCGACCTGCTGGGGGCGCGGCTGGTGGCCGGGCTGGGCAACGGCAAATACCGTCACTATTTCTTTGAGTTATCCCCGACTGATATGATTGCGTTTTTTGAGTGGGATGGCGTCGAAAAGATACCCCTCAAAGATCATGGCGTTCCCGTCAAAGGCCCCTTTGCTTTTGACCATGTCTCCCTGGGGGTTGCCGGCAGTGCGGATCTGGTGACCCTGAAGCGCAAACTGGAGACGGCCGGATTCTGGGTTTCCGAGATCATTGACCACGGTTTCATCCATTCAATCTACACATTCGATCCCAACCGGATTCCCATCGAATTCAGCGTTCCCATCGATGCGGTTGATCTGCGCCAAAGCCCCCAGATGTGTGATTCCCATCCCAGCCGGTCTGCCCGCGAGGGGGCTGAACCGATACCGGCCAAGTGGCCGGACATCGATGAAAACACGCCCGTCTCGGACGACACAGTTTACCCCGGCGAGGGGCGCATTTTCAGAAATGGTTGTACTTAGGTTCCCCACACACAGCGGAGGACATCATGGAACACAGGGTTGAGAAAGATTCACTGGGCGAGGTCAGGGTGCCGGCAGAGGCCTACTATGGCGCCTCCACTCAGAGAGCAGTCGAAAACTTCCCGGTAAGCGGCATACCTATGCCGGCTGCCTTTTTAAAAACCTTGGCCCTGATCAAGCAGATGGCCGCGCGGGTGAATCGCGATCTGGGTCTTCTGGACGAAGCGGTGGCCACGGCCATTGATACCGTCTGCCAGGAGATCCAGGATGGGAAGCTCGCTGATCAATTTCCCGTGGATGTGTTTCAGACCGGCAGCGGGACATCAACCAACATGAACATGAACGAGGTCATTGCGTCCCGGGCCAATGAACGGCTGACCGGCGAAAAAGGTGGTCGGGAGCCGGTCCATCCCAACGACCATGTCAATCTGGGCCAATCCAGCAATGACGTTATTCCAACCGCGCTGCATGTTTCCACGGTCGTAGCGGTCAAGGACCGCCTGGTACCAGAGCTGGAAAAGTTGGCCATGGCCCTTTGGGAAAAGGCCCTGGCCTATGAGAATATCGGCAAAATCGGTCGAACCCATTTGCAGGACGCGGTCCCCATTAAGCTTGGTGATGAGTTCGCCGGCTATACATACCAGGTTCAAAAAGGTGTTGCCCGGGCCACCAACGTCACCCACGAACTGGCAGAATTGCCCTTGGGCGGTACGGCGGTCGGCAATGGGCTCAACACCCATTCTGAATTTGCCGAGAAGGTAATCGCGCGCCTTGCCGAGCACACCGGTTTTCCGTTTCGCAAAGCCCAGAACCACTTCGAGGCGCAGGGGGCCCGGGATGCCGCGGTGGCGGCCAGTGGCCTGCTTAAAACCGTTGCCGTCAGCCTGACGAAGGTCGCCAATGACATTCGCTGGCTGGGCAGCGGACCACGCAGCGGACTGGGCGAAATTCGCTTGCCGGCCGTTCAGCCCGGTTCATCCATCATGCCGGGCAAAGTCAATCCGGTTATCCCCGAGGCCGTCATTCAGGTGGCCGCTCAGGTGATTGGCAATGATATGGTCATCACCCTGGCCGGCAAAGGCGGTCACTTCGAGTTGAACGCCATGCAACCGGTCATGGTCCACAACCTGCATCAATCCATCCAGTTGCTGACCAATGCGGCTGACATCTTTACACAGCGTTGTATCCGTGGTATTGAGGCCGACCAGGAAAAATGCCTCGGCACCATTGAGAACAGCCTGGCGCTTGCTACCTACCTTGTCCCGGACCTGGGATACGACAAGTCCGCCGAAATTGCTCACCGGGCCTATACGGAAGGCAAAACCGTCGAAGCCGTTGTAAGGGAAGAGGGCGCTCTACCCACCGAGCGGATCGATGCGATTTTTAGTCAGTTCCAGAAGGAGTAGCAGCGCCGGTCGGTTTGAATCCGGCTCGCTGGAAGCGGCCCCAACTTGCCGGCCGCCAGGTTCGTTGAACCAGGTCTGGACCGCATCACCCAATATTTTCCCATGTTGGATAAAGCCAAAAACATTCTCCAGGAAGTCTTCGGGTACGATACTTTTATTTCCCTGCAAGCGGAGGCGATTGCCGCTATTCTTCAAGGGCGGGACACCCTGGTCATTATGCCCACCGGGGGCGGCAAGTCGTTGTGCTACCAGATACCGGCGCTGATTTTTGAAAATCTGACGGTGGTTGTATCGCCCCTGATCGCGTTAATGAAGGACCAGGTTCGCCAGCTTACCGCCCATGGGGTGGCGGCCGTGTTTTTGAACAGCTCCCTGTCTCCGGACGAATACCGGGCCAACCTGGCATCCTTGCGCCAAAAGCAAGCCCGGTTGCTGTATGTGGCCCCGGAAACCTTGCTGAAACCCAATATCCTGAAACTGCTGACCGGTATCGGCGTGGACTGCCTTGCCATAGACGAAGCCCATTGCATCTCCGAGTGGGGTCATGATTTTAGGCCCGAGTATCGCCAGTTGATAGAGGTTCGCCGTCAGTTTCAACAAGCGGTCTGCGTGGCCCTGACAGCCACGGCCACAGAGCGGGTGCGGATGGACATCCAGCAGACCCTGGGCGTGGCCGATGGTGAAACCTATTTAGCCAGTTTCGATCGGGACAACCTTTTTCTTCGGATCGTTCCCAAAATTCATGCCACCCGGCAAGTCCACGATTTTTTAGAAAACCACCCTGATCAATCCGGCATTATTTACTGCGCTACCCGCCGGCAGGTGGACAGTCTGGCCGACAGCCTCGTCGCGAAAGGAATTGCCGCCCGGCCCTATCATGCCGGTCTTGACGAAAAGGACCGCAAACGCAACCAAGAGTGCTTTGTAAAAGATGAGGTGCAGATCATGGTCGCCACCATCGCGTTCGGCATGGGGATCGATAAGTCCAACGTCCGTTTCGTGATTCATCACGATTTGCCCCGGAATATTGAAAGCTACTACCAGGAAATCGGCCGGGACGGCCGGGACGGCCTGGCGGCCGAGTGTCTACTGCTGTTTGGATATGGCGATATCTACAAGGTGCGGCATTTTATCGCCCCAAAAAGCCCCCCGGAACAACGGGTGGCGAACATGCAGCTCAATACGTTGCTTGGAATGATTGAATCCAGTGACTGCCGGCGGATCCCACTGCTGGGCTATTTTGGAGAACACCACGCCGGCAGCTGCGGCACCTGCGACAACTGCACGGAAGAAAAAGCCCCGCCCGAAGATCTCACCGTAGCCGCGCAGAAATTCCTTTCCTGTGTCAAACGGACCGGTGAGCGATTCGGCATGAACCATGTCATCGACGTGCTGCGCGGTTCTAAAGGGCAGCGGGTGTTGGATTTAGGGCATGACCGCCTGTCTACCTACGCCATCGGCCGGGATCTTTCAAAACGGCAGTGGCAATCCCTGGGCTGGCAGTGCTTGCACCAGGGACTCCTGGCGCAGGACATGGAATTCGGAGGCCTGCACTTGACCCGCAAGGCCTGGGCGGTATTCAGGGGAGAAGCACAAGTCTTCGGGCGGGTCAACGTGCCGGAGCCCCCCTCGTGGGTCGCTCCTGAAAAACGGCGGGAGGTATCCGACTACGACCGTGATCTGTTCCAACTGCTGCGACAAAAGCGTCTGGAGTTGGCCCGTGAACAGGACGTGCCGCCATTCGTCATCTTCGCTGACCGGACCCTGGTGGAGATGGCATCCGTCTATCCGCGTACCAGAGAACATTTACTAGGCATTCACGGGGTGGGAAAGGTCAAGTGCGAAACATATGGTGAGCTCTTCATCAATGTTATTACGAAATATTGCCTGGCCAATGGGGTCAGCGAACCACGGCCGGCAAAAACCCGGGTAAAGCCGGTAGAGAAGACAACTAAAGGTCCCAAACGATACCAGGAAGTTGGGGTGCGCTACAACGACGGGCAGTCCATCGCGGACATCATGCGGCAGTACCAGGTGAAGTTCGGGACGATTCTGGGGCACCTTGTCCAGTACCACGCGGATGGCCATGCGTTGCGGCCGAACGGTCTCCGGGAGGCCTGTAGCCTGTCCGGAGACCAGGTAAGCGCCGTGCTAAGGCAGTTCGATTCGCGCGGGACGGAATTTCTTAAACCGGTATTTGAAGAACTGAACCAGACGGTGGACTACGCAGAACTGAGGCTTCTCAGGCTCTATTTTCTAAATCGCTGAATGTATAGTCCATTCTTGGATCGTACCCATAAGCAAGGCAGCCACCGCCATAAGCGCATGCCATTTTTTACTTCTGTAAGGAGGGCTGGAGGGTAGCCAATTCTTCTGCGATTATCCTGATCAGACTGCCCAATTGCCGGCTATCAACTTTTTTACCGTTGATAAAAACCGAGGGGGTCCCACTAACGCCTATCCTGCGGCCTTCCTGATGGTCGATGAGGATCAGGGCCCGGTTGGCCGGTGACTTGAGGTCTGCCTGAAACCGAACCATGTTCAGCTGCACGTCTTTAGCGAGTGACAGGATCTTTTCATCATTTATGGAATTGTGATTCTCCAGCAGGGCTTTGTGCAACGGCCAGAATTTGCCCTGGTCATGGGCCGCCATGGCTGCCATGGCCGCCTTGAATGCAAACTTGTGGTTGGAGAGCGGGAATTGTTTGACCACGATCTTGACGTCATTGGGGAATTTTTCCAGCACCTGCTGGAGGAGCGCTTCAAGCCGCGCACAATAGGGTCACTGGTAGTCGTCGAACACCACCAGGGTAACTTTAGCTTCCCGGGGACCCCGGAATGGCCGGTTGACAATGTTGATATTGTAGATCTGATCAAACTTGACAATTTCCAGGGTGGCCGGGTCGGCGGCCGAAAGGATGAGCTTTTCTTTATCGGCGTAAGAAATGCGGGTATAGATCTTTTCCACCGCTATCCGGTCGATAATGGTGTTCTCCACTGCGGAATAGACCAGGATTGTACCGGGTGTCAGCACGAAAACCAACTTGCCGTCAAATGAATTGGTGATATCCAGGGGCTGGCCGGTCAGGTCTATTTTTTTTAAGGATTTGTGCTCGATGCCGGCAATGGCCGGTCCCGTTAATCCTGTCATGGCCAGTAAGAAAGTGACGCTTATCAGCAATCTGAGTTTCCAGGATGGGCGCATTGAATTGTCTCCTATTTCTAAGTACGATCGGCTTTACGAATTTCAACTTTCCCGTCCAGGTATCTTTTCACCTGGTCGATGGGAACCTCCCGACGGTGAAAGATACCGGCCGCCAGGGCTGACTCCGCTTCAGTCTGGTTGAAAACTTCCATAAAGTGCTGGGCGCTGCCGGCCCCGCTGGAGGCGATCACCGGGATGGTCACGGCTTGTTTGACGGCATTTATCAACTCGATATCAAATCCCGAGTTGGTACCGTCTTTGTCGATACAGTTCAGCAGGATTTCGCCGGCCCCGAGCTCCTCGCAGGTCCTGGCCAGCACAACCGCATCCAGGTTGCGGCCTTCGCGGCCGCCTTTTATGGTACACTGGTACCAGCAGAACGTTTCACCGTTGGGACCGGGAAAGGCCGTTTCAATGACGTGGTGATCGACCTCTTCAGGCGCGTTGACATAGACCCGGCGGGGGTCCACCGAAATAACGACCGCCTGGTTGCCGTAGACCCGTGAGATTTCTTCGATGGCACTCTGGCCGGTCTTCTGGCCGGTCTTCAGGTAATCTTCTACGATTAAGACCGCGTCACTGCCGATGGAAACCTTGTCTGCCCCGGAGCGGAAATACTCTGCGGCTACTTCCAGGGACGAGTAGGTCCTGCCGTTGGCATCGGTGTAATCCCGGATGCCGCCTCCAATGGTCAGGGGCACGAAGACCTTTTGCGAGGTCTGTTTCAGCACCGCGATCATGGGCATGTCTTCGAGGGGGAAATCCCGAAATCCGGTTATATTCAAAAAGGTGATTTCGTCGGCGCCTTCCTCGTAATACCGCTGGGCCAGTTCGACCGGTATACCCAGATTGCGCACGGTACCTTCCTCCCGAACGTCGTATTGATCGCCTTTGGTCACCACCAGATCCCCCTGGTCGTTGGAGCGCACGTCCAGGCAGGCAATGATTCGTTTGGCCAGTTTCGTTTCGGTCAGGATTTCCGCCGGCATGACCTTGTCGCGATCCGCGGCCAGAAAATTGGCCAGCAACTGCCGTCCGGCCCGGCCGCTTTTTTCCGGGTGAAACTGGGTTCCGATGATATTGCCTTTCTGGACACTGCTGGCAAATTCGATTTCATAATCGGTGGTTGTCAGGGTCACGGTGTCATCGGCCGGGGCGATATAGTAGGAGTGCACAAAATAAAATTTCTCAGTTCCCGCAAGCCCGTTGAAGATCACAGAGGGCTTTTTCACGTTGATGCCGTTCCAGCCGATGTGGGGTACGGCCAGGTCAATGTCAAATCGCTTTACCCTGCCTGGCAGGACGCCCAGGCCCTCGGTTGCGAACGCCTCTGCGCTGGCTTCGAAAAGGGCCTGCATGCCAAGGCAGATGCCGAGAAAGGGCCGGCCGCTGGCAAGGTATTCCCGCAGGGGCCCGACATACCCTTTCTGGTTCAGGATCTGCATCATGCTGCCGAAGGCCCCAACCCCGGGAAAGACCAGCCTTTGGGCGGCGGTAATCTCCTCACCGCTGGCGGCGATTCGCACGGTTTCGCCAAGGCTTTCGATGGCATTGATGACGCTGCGGACATTGCCGGCGCCGTAATCGAGTAGGGTAATCATGGAATTTTCCTGTTGTTAACCCTGCATTACCTTCAGGATAATCGGGATGACCAAAATGACGATCAGAATAACAATGCCGGCGGGGGATAAATAGGGCTTATACCAGGGCAAGCCCAGGTTCCGGGCCTTTTTCAATTCTCCCAGAAAGCTGTTCCCCAAGATCAGGGCCGCCACAAGGACGGCGATCATTTTGATTATGGTAATCAGCATAGTGTAAAATTTCCTTTGACAATCTTATTCTCAGACCGGAGCCATACCGTTTACAACCCGGAATGTCAACGTTAACCGCGGGGATGACCCTTTGGCCCGGTGGCGGTTGGTGGACAAGCGCTGGTTGACTGATTATGCTGTTTCAGTGACCATTGCGCGATCGTGACGATTTGTCAATTCAGTCAACCCCGCGCATCACCAGAGGAGGACGCCATGCAGCATCGCAAGCTGGGCAGGACCGACATCGATATCTCACCGATTATCATGGGGACCTGGCAGACGGGCAAACAGATGTGGGCCGGCATAGACGACCGGGAATCCGAACAGGCTATCCGGGCCGCCCTGGAGGCCGGAATAACCACGTTCGATACTGCGGAAATCTACGGCGACGGTCATTCAGAAACCATTTTGGGCCGTGCCCTGGGAACAGACCGCAGCCGCGCGGTGATTGCCACCAAGGTTTTTACCAATCATCTGGAGTACGACCAAGTGATGGCGGCCTGCCACCGGTCCCTGAAGCACCTGGGCACGGACTACATCGATCTGTACCAGATCCACTGGCCCCCGGGTTCGTTCGGCGGCCCCCGGGTTCCGGTCGCAGAACCCCTGCAGGCCTTGGAAAAATTGCAGGCGCAAGGCAAAATCAGAGCCATGGGGGTTTCCAATTTCCCCCGGGATTTATTGGAGACCACGCTGGCTCACAGCCGCATTGAGAGCCTGCAGCCGCCTTACTCCCTATTCTGGCGGCAGGCCGAGGGGCAGGAGTTGCCCTATTGCCGGGAACACGACATCACCGTCCTGGCCTATTCCGCCATGGCCCAGGGGTTGCTTACCGGTAAATTCGGCCCGGACCACCAGTTTGCCAAAGGTGATCACCGCTCAGCCAACAAGCTGTTCGCATCTCCGCATTATGAACGGGTCCAGGCTGCCCTGGAACAGCTGCGTCCCCTGGCCGCTGAAAAAGACATTACCCTGGGACAGCTGGCCCTGGCCTGGGTCATCCACCAACCGGGCGTATGCGCCATAGCCGGCGCCCGGCGGGCCACGCAGGCCGTCCAGAATGCTGCCGCGGCGAACGTGCGGTTATCTGACGCCGACCTGGATCGTTTAGAGCGCATAGGTTGCACGGTTACGGACCATCTGGATGCCGATCCGGTCATGTGGAAGTGGTAGGGTGTCCGGTAAAAACCATTATTCCGAAACTTTTAGAGAAGGAATCCCCTGTATGAAAACCAAAATCAACAAATCATTGGGCCGTGAAGAATTGGCCGAGGTGCTCGAAGAGATTGCCGGGTATTTTCGATCTGGCCAATTCAAATTAGAGGGCCGCAGTTGGCAAATCCCCGCTGCTTTTGACGTTCGCTTGAAACACAAGGAAAAAAAAGGCCGCATCGCGACCCGGATTGAGTGGCACTGGTCCACCCTGGAGGATTATGATTCCGCGGCCCGCGAAGAGGTGGTCCGCTGGCAGGAATCATTCGACAACGTCAAAAAACGGCTGGCCCGCAGTTTGAAGGAAATGAACCGGTCCATAAAAAACGGGCGGGTTCCGAAAGACGATCTGGTACAGGCCTTCGCGGCCGATTCCCACGCCATGGCAGGCGCGGCTGATCCGGATTGGCAGGAAGCCATGGATGAGTATCTCGACCACCTGAAGAACCTGGAAAGTGCCGTTGCAAGCGATAACCTTGAAGTCGTCGCCCACGAACTACGTGATCTGGCCACGCGGATGAAAAACTGCCACCGGGAATTCAAATAGCTTGAATTTTAACCTGCCCGTAGATAGAATGAAATGGTTTTCCAACTGCTTCATTCCAATTTCAGAGAATACTTAATCGTTCCGTTGCAATTATTTGAAAGGCCGTTTGGCTGGCATGGAGAGGCGGTTACAGTCGATGCATGCCCCCGGTACCTGGGCAATAATGTTCTATTTGGGGACGGCCTAGTTGCCAAACAGCCGACTATAAAACTTTTTAAACAGGGATGGTACCATGATTGACAAAAAGGATTTTCTGGCCGGCATCCCGCTCTTTTCAAAAATGGAAGACGAGGACCTCGGCCGGCTGGCCGAACGCGCCACTGAAGTGACGTACCCGCGCAAGGAGATGATCATCAAAGAGGGGGATCTGGACGGCCGCCTGTTCATGATAGCCAGCGGCACTGTGGAAGTGATCAAGAACGCGGGCAAACAGAGTGAACAGTGGATCCGGGCCCTGCACGCCTACGAGTATTTCGGGGAGATGGCCCTTCTCGATGACATGGTTCGTTCCGCCAGCGTGGTTGCGGTGGATGACACCGTGACCGTGGTACTGGACCGCCTGGATCTGCACGCAGAGATCAAACGGAATCCCACCATCGCCATGGAACTGATGCGTATGCTTAGCCGCCGGGTGCGGGCCAACGAAAAACGCCTGATCCAGGCGGTGGGGGCCTTTTTGCCGATCTGTGTGAAGTGTAACAAAGTCAGTGAAGGCAAGGAAACCTGGGTCTCCCTGGATGAGTATATTGAAGATCACACCGAAACCGCCTTGAGCAACACGATCTGTCCGCAGTGTTCCCAGCGCTGATTCCTTGAGCATGATCCGCTGCAAAGGTCATCCCTTTTGGAAACAACTTCAATATGTTAGCATAACCCAACCCCTTAATCCCCACAGTCCTTCCGGAAGGTCCATATCCGCCCAAGTGTTTTTGCTGGCAAAGCAGATATAGTTTAACATTCTGAAAATACATTGAAAAACAGCTGTATCATATAGCGCTGACTTGTATTTTAAGACGTCAGCGACTATACTTTCAGATCAGCGCTCATCCCCGGAGAATCGTCTCTTTTGCCTTTGACCCAAATCGAGAAGCGCGGACAGGTAACCACTTGTATACCTATATAGACCTGAACGGCAGCGGAGCGCCCAGCGCAGGAATACTAAAAAACGTGTTTCTTAAGGGGCGCAGCAGCGGCGCTTTTTAACAGCCAATCTCTAGAAAGAGGGCGTTCATGACCCGGTCAATGTATAGAAAACACATGCACGCATGGGGGCCGATCTTGATTGTGCTGTGCCTTTTCGGGCTTGTGGGGCCTGGGGCGGCTGCGGCAACCCAAAGCCGACAGATCAAGCACCTCGGACAGATCCCATGCACTCCGGAAGAACTGGCCTGGCTGGCTGCCCATCCTGTAATCAGGGTGCACAACGAGATGAACTGGCCCCCGTTCAACTACAACGAGAACGGGCAACCCAAGGGGTACTCCATTGCCTATATGAACCTACTGGCCCAGCGCCTGGGGATCACGGTTGAGTATATCTCAGGCCCCAATTGGTCCGCTTTTCTTGACATGCTCAAGGCCAAGGATCTGGACGTCATGCTCAACATCGTCAACACTTCCGACCGAAGAACCTATATCAATTTCACCGATGACTATATACACACCCTTACCGGTATTTATGTGCAGCAAGAGTCACCGGGTATCACGACCTTAAAGGCGCTGGAAGGCAAGACGGTTTCAGTGCCGAAAGGGTTTTATCACGAAGAACTGCTCAAGCGCCACTATCCCTTGATAAACCTGCACCTCGTCAACGACAACCTGGCAGCCCTTGAGTCCGTAATACTGGGAAAGGCCGATGCAGCGCTGAGTGAACTGGCGGTTACAAACCACCTCATGATGGAACACAGCATTGCCGGCTTGAAACTTTCCGGAAAAGTCGCGGATTCGCGCTTTGACAATGTTTTGAATATCGGCGTGCGCAAAGACTGGCCGCTATTCCGGGACATCCTCCAAAAAGCCATGCAGAGCATCACCTACGGCGAAAAATCGCGCCTTAAGCAGCAATGGCTGCCGATACAGATCTCAGAAAAAACGGCTGGGGTGGTACTAACTGAAAAAGAGCGGAACTGGCTGCAGCAACATCCGGTCCTGCGATTGGGCTACGATATCGACTGGCCGCCCATCGAATTTGCCGATGCCGACGGCAACTACCAGGGAATCGCAGCAGAATACGTAAAGATCGTCTCCGAGTCCCTGGGTGTCACCATAGAACCGGCGGCTCCCCAAAGCTGGCAGGACACCATGGCGGCGGCCAAGGCCGGGGAGCTCGATATCCTTGCAGCCCTGACCCCCACTCACCAGCGAAAAACATTCCTGGAATTCACGACCCCGTACCTGCGATTGCCCCTGGTGATCGTCACCGGGCTGGAATATTCGTATATCAGCAATATTTCCGCATTGGCTGACAAGACCGTTGCGGTCGTCAGCAATTATGCCTCCCACGAATTTATGGCCAACAATTATCCGGAACTCAACCTGGCCCTCGTAATTGATGCCGAAGAAGGACTGCGGGCCGTTCGCAGGGGGAATGCGGACGCCTTTGTGGGCAGCCTGGCCGCCGTAAGCTACATCATCGGCCGCGAGGGGATCCCAGGGCTGAAAATCAGTGGTGAAACACCGTACAGCTATCGATCGGCCATGGCCGTGCCCAAAGACAGGGCCGTTCTAGCCGGCATCCTGCAAAAGGCGCTGAATGCCATTCCGGAGCAACGCCGCACGGAAATCTTGAACCGCTGGGTATCGGTGAAATATGAGCGGGGATTTGACTATTCTCTTCTGTGGCGGGTGATTGGTGCGGCGGTTGTCCTCTTGATTGCGATTCTCTTCTGGAACCGCCGGCTCAGATCCGAAATCGGGCAGCGCCAGCAGGCCGAAATTCAACTGGAGAACCAAAAGGATCTGCTGGAAGAAATCCTGGACAACATCGATCAGGCCGTCGCTCTGTACGATGCCGACCGGCGAATCATTGCTTGGAACAAACATTTTCCAAGTGCGGTCAATCTTTCGGCGGAAAACTTTCTTTACAAGGGGCGATCTGTCTACGATATCGGCTACGAATTGGCCAAGAGGGGGGTCTATGGCGCGGGCGATCCACATGAATTGGCAAACGAGCGGGTAGAAAAATTGTGGTCGGGCCAGGGCGTCCCCCAAATTTCGTTCGGTGACGAACGCAACTTTAGCGTCCACAGCAAAGCGCTGCCGGATGGCGGTCTGGTGATCGCCTTTTCCGATATTACCGAACAAAAACGCTATGAGGCAAAATTGCTCGAAGCCAAAGAAACTGCCGAAGCGCTCAACCGCGAACTGGCCTTTACCAAGTTTGCCTTTGACAACGCGCCGGATGCCATCGAGTGGCTGCGCGCAGATACGGCCGCCATGGTCTATGTCAACAAGCAGGTCTGTGAACTGCTGGGTTACAGCCATGCGGAGATGCTGCAGCAGTCGGTTTTCGACTTCGATCCGATCAATACACAAGAGGCCTGGCCGGACTTCCGCGCAGAAATGCGACGGCAAACGCAGATGACCTTCGAGTCGACATGGAGGCGCAGGGACGGCAGTGAGTTTCCGGTGGAGATTGCTGCCAAATCCCTGAACTATGAAGGTGAGGAGTATTTTATCGCGTTCATCCGGGACATTCGTGAACAAAAACAATTTCAGGATGATCTCAAAAATGCCAAAGAGACCGCCGAAGCGGCCACCCGGGAGACAAACCGATTGCTGGCGGAAACCCGCCAGAAAAATGCGGAACTAAAAATCATCAACGAGGTGGGCAAAGCCCTCACCGAACAACTGGACCTGGATAAGATGCTTGACCTCGTGGGAGATTCACTTTTTGAGTCTGTACAGCCCAATATTGTCTACATTGCCCTGCTGGATGAAACGAATCAAGAAGTAGCGTTTCCCTATTTCAGGTCCGAGGGGGAACATGTAACGCGCCGGCCGTTGAAAGTCGGCGAAGGGTTGACCTCCAAAATTCTCCAGACATCCGACGCTCTTTTGTGTGCCAATTTGCAGGAACAGGAGGAATCCGGTGTCATCCCGGACCCGGATTCGGTAAATAGCGAGTCGTATCTGGGGGTTCCGATCATGTCCGGTAAAAAGGCGCTGGGTGTTCTCAGTATTCAACACGTGGAACCCGACAGATTCAATGAATCGGATATCCGCACGTTGAGTACGGTTGCCAACAATCTTGGCATTATGCTCGAAAATGCCCGTTTGTACGTCGAAACAGAATCAGCGAAAACCACCGCCGAAACCGCCAACAAAGCCAAAAGTGTTTTCCTGGCCAACATGTCCCACGAGATCCGAACACCCATGAATGCCATCCTGGGGTACTCCCAGATCATGCAGCACGATGCGTCCCTGACGACGGATCAGAAAAAGAATCTAGAGATCATCAACCGTAGCGGCGATCATCTGCTGGCCCTGATCAATGATATTCTGGAAATGTCCAAGATCGAGGCCGGGCATATCGAAGTCTACCCGGCACCCTTTGATCTGTATGCGTTGATCGACGATCTGGAACTGATGTTCCGGGTACGGACCGGCGAGAAGGGGCTGGATTTTTTAATCGATAAAATGGCGAACCTGCCGCGATTCGTGGAGGCGGATGAAGGCAAGGTCCGCCAAGTGCTGATCAACCTGCTGGGCAATGCGGTGAAGTTTACCCAGGCCGGCGAAATCCGGTTGCAGGCTGGCTACGGCGCCGAGGATTTGTCTGCGCCGCGACCACCTGGTGGAGATATCAATCTATCCTTCAAGGTGGCCGACACCGGTTTCGGTGTTCCCCTATTTCAACAAGAAGCCATATTTGGTGCGTTCGAACAAACTGAGAGCGGACGCATGTCCGAAGGCGGCACGGGCCTTGGGTTGGCTATCAGCCGGCAGTACGCCCGGCTGATGGGCGGTGATGTAACCATCAGCAGCCAACCGGGGCAGGGCAGTCTTTTTCGGTTTACCTTCACCGCACGTGTGGTTGCAGCTGTTGCCGTCGCAACTGATCAGCCCGATCAACGTACAATCCTGCATCTCAAAGACGACCATGCGCCCCCCCGCATCCTCGTCGTGGATGACCGTGAGTACAATGTGGATATCTTGACCCAAATGCTGGTCCGCGTGGGGTATCAGGTACGGCCGGCCTCCAACGGCAGGGAGGCTGTGGACCAGTTTGCCACTTGGCGGCCCCAGTCGGTTTTAATGGATATCCGCATGCCGGTCATGGATGGTCTCGAAGCCACCAAAAGGATTCGCACCTTCGAGGATGAACGTAAACTGCAGGCCGCGGCACGCGCAGAACACAAGGCCATCATTATCGCTGTGAGCGCCAGCGCCCTGGAAAACCAACGCCGGGAAATTATGCAGCCGGGCCTGGCGGATGCTTTTATCGCCAAGCCGTTTAAAGAAGCGGAGATCCTGGAGACCCTGCGCCAATATCTAGACGTTGAGTATGTATACGCAGATATCGATCCGGAGTCGGAAAAAGAGGCGCTCGAACTCGCGCGCGAAGATGCCGCCAAGGCGGTTGCCGAATTGCCGCCGCCCCTGTTGTCCGGGCTAAAAAAAGCCACTATTAACCTTGAAGTCGATCGCCTGAAAGAGCTGGTAGCGCGGGTAGAAAAACATGATCCCGGCCTGGCCGGCTATATCCAGGAGTTGGTCGAACGTTATGATTTCGATGCTTTGGGGCATTTGTGGGTGGAAACCCAATAAGATTTGCGTTTGGTGGCAACACCCACCCAAAGCGTTCCCCAAAGGCTGGGACATACAGATCGGAAAGGTCATTGCGTTGAGAAACATGATCGCTGGCAACGAGAATTCTGCCGGTCTATAATTGCCACCCAACAGGCGTATATGGGAAGGGAGACGGTATGACGACAGCACCGCAAAAACCAAAGGCGACCATACTTTATGTGGATGACGACCTTGAAAACCTGGCCGGTTTCAAAGCCGCCTTCCGACGCGATTACGAGGTCCATCTGGCCAATTCTGCCGCAAACGCCATGGACATCCTGAAATCACACTCCATCCAGGTTCTCATCACCGATCAGCGCATGCCCGAAATGACCGGCAGTGAATTGCTGGAGCGGTTGGCCGATGCGTATCCTGACATGCTGCGGTTTATGTTGACCGGTTTTACCGATTTCGATCCGTTGGTATGTGCCCTCAATGATGGCCAGTTGCAGGGCTACTTTTCAAAACCATTGGATGTGCCCCAGTTTAAGGCGCGTATCGAAGACGGGTTGGCCAAGTATTACCTGCAGATCGAAAATCGAGAACTTTACCAGGCGCTGCGTGAACGTGAGCAACAACTACGCAACCAGTTGACTGATCTCCAACAGGCCGAAGAAGAAGCCCGGGAAGCACGCGGGTTTGCCGAAAGCCTCTTGGAAACAGCCAATGCCATGATTGTGGGCTTGGATCAAGAGGGGCGGGTTGAGTTTGTGAACCCGATGGTGGAGGAACTAACCGGTTATGCCGCAGCTGAATTGATTGGACAGAACTGGTTTGAACAGGTGGTTCCCAGAGATATCTATCCCGAAGTGTGGGAAGAGTTTGCCAGGCTGATGAAAGGTGGCCTGCCGAAGGGTTTTGAAAATCCAGTTTTAACCAAGGACGGACAGGAGCGGGTTATTTCCTGGAGCAACCGGGAGTTGAGGGACGACGAAACCATCGTGGGTACCCTTTCCGTTGGCATTGATATCACCAAGCGCAGAGCCGCTGAGCAGGATAAAGAGCGCCTGGCCGGCCAGCTCCGACAGGCCCAGAAAATGGACTCTCTGGGCACCCTTGCGGGCGGCATAGCCCATGACTTCAACAATATACTCAGCCCCATCATCGGCTACGCGGAGATCATTCAGATGTAATCCGACCCCACTAGCGATCATGCCCGGAATGCCGAAGGCATTTTGAAGGCCAGTTTGCGGGCGCGGGATCTGGTTTTACAGATACTGACGTTCAGTCGGGAGAAAGAGCAGGAGAAAAAGCCCATTAAGATTCAGCCGGTATTGAAAGAGGCCTTAAAGTTACTGCGGGCCTCCGTGCCCGCCACCATTGAACTGTAAGAGCATGTCGATAGCCACTGCGGTCCTGTCATGGGTGACCCCACCCAGATTTACCAGGTCGTTATGAACCTGTGCACCAACGCCTAACAGTCAGTGCAGGAGCAGAGCGGTTCCATCGAAATTGTCGCCAATGAAGTTCTGCTGACCGCAGAGGATCAGCCCCAATTTTTAGAACTTAGTCCCGGCCCGCACATCCGGATAGCCGTCAGCGATACCGGTCCCGGCATCGACCCGGATATCCTTGACCGCATCTTCGAACCATACTTCACCACCAAGCAGATGAAAAGCGGTACCGGCCTCGGACTATCGGTGGTACACGGCATTGTCAAAAGTCATGCCGGGGCTATAAAGGTCTACAGCGAGCCGGGCCAGGGTACTTCTTTCAGTGTTTACCTGCCTCGCTTCATTGACAGTCACACCGAGACTGCACCTGCCTTGGGAGAGCCCATCATCGGCGGCAACGAGTCGGTTTTACTGGTAGACGACGAAGTCGCTATTGTGCATGTTATCCAAAAAATACTGGAAAATCTCGGGTATCGCGTGACCGGATTCGCCGACAGCCGCGAAGCGCTCGCCGCTTTCAAGACACACCCGGATGAATTCGATCTGATCATTTCCGATATGACCATGCCGTATTTGAGCGGGACTCAGTTTGCCAAGGCAGTGTTGGCGGAAAAGCCCGGTATCCCTATCCTGATTTGTACCGGATTTAGTGAGATGGTCAATCGTTTGAAGATAGCCAAATCAGGCATCCGCAAAGTGATTTTGAAACCGATTATTAAAAGTGAAATTGCCAAGAGCATTCGAGAAGTTTTGGACGCGTAGCGAGAGCAGCGCCGCAAAACTTAAAAGTGAAAAGATTGTAAATGGGAGGCACGCCGATTTCTTAAAGGGCGACCTATGGAGGCACACAATGGCGGACGACACTAAGGCTGGAACCATCCTCGTCGTTGACGGTACCCCGGCCAACCTGGGTCTACTGTCAAGCATTTTGACCAAGGAAGGATACAGGGTACGGCCGGCACCCAATGGGCGTATGGCCCTGCGGGCTGCCCATAATGATCCCCCGGATCTGATCTTACTGGATATCAACATGCCGGAGATGGACGGGTTTGAAGTTTGCCGGAAGCTGAAAGACGATGTAAGGCTCACTTCTATTCCGGTACTTTTCATTAGTGCTCTCACGGAAACCGCAGACAAGGTCAAAGCATTTAATACGGGCGGGCTGGATTACATAACCAAGCCCTTCCAGGCCGAAGAGGTTTTGGCCCGGGTGGATACCCACTTGAAGATCAGGCGCTACCAGCTAGAACTAAACCGGAAATCCGAGTCTCTGCAAAAGGCGCTCGATGAACTGAAGGCGGCTCAAGACCAACTCGTTCAGACGGAAAAAATGGCGTCGTTGGGTGTGCTTACGGCCGGTATTGCCCACGAGATAAACAATCCCATCAACTTCATCAAAACCAGCGCGCATGCCTTGAGCCGCGATATGGAGGATATCCGTCGGCTGCTTGATGCGTTTGAAGTTTGCGGCCGGGACTGTCCGGATGCGGCCGTACGCGACAGCATTACCGGTCTAAAGGCAGACATGGATTATGATGCCCTGACTAGTTAACTGCCCGGATTGGTGGCCAACATCAATTTGGGTGCGGAGCGTACCGCTGATATCATAAACAGTTTACGCATCTACTCCCGGCCGGATGAAAAAAAAATGAGCGCTACGCATCTGGAGGAACTCGTCGAAACCGCCCTCGTTTTGCTACAAAATCGCTACAAGAAAAAGATCGATATTAAGAAAACCTACGCCGAACTGCCGGCCGTTCATGGGCATGCCGGCCGGCTGATGCAAGTGTTCAACAACGTCATTGACAATGCTATTGATGCCGTATCCGGCGGTGTTCAGAAAGGCGACCCATCGATCGAGATTATTACGGCCGTGGAAACAGTTGAAGGTACGACCTACGCCGTTATCCGCATTAAAGACAATGGCACCGGCATCCGCAAAGAAGACCTCGAAAAGGTGTTTGATCCGTTTTTTTCCACCAAGGAGGTCGGACAGGGCGTGGGGCTGGGCATGTCCCTCAGCCATGGCATCATCCGGGATCATCAGGGCCACATCGATATCACCAGTAGGGTAGGGCAAGGGACGACTGTTGCGATCTTCTTGCCATCAGTCAGTGAGCATGGTGATCAGCCGCGAAATGCTTAGCGTGGTTGTTTCTAAGACCGCCAAATAAAAAAGGGTTTACGGCGAAAGTCCGTAAACCCTTGATATTTGTGGCGCGCCTGGCAGGATTCGAACCTGCGACCTACGGATTCGTAGTCCGGCACTCTATCCAGCTGAGCTACAGGCGCGCATGCACCCGAAGTGGGATGCTACATAAGCCAAATGCAGGGGGTTGTCAATAAATTGTTGAACAAATAAGCATTAGCAAATATGGGTAATTCTGCAATGGAAAGTCCCCACGAAAAGATGATGTTGGCGGCTCTGGCAGAGGCTGAAAAGGCTGGACAAAACCAGGAAGTTCCGATAGGGGCAGTGCTGGTCGCCCAGACCGGCGAAATCCTGGCCAGAGCACACAACCGGACCATTGCACTGGCCGATCCTACCGGACACGCCGAAATTTTGGCCATGCGCGCAGCTGCCCAAAAGGTCAAAAACTACAGGTTGTTAAACACCACCTTGTATGTTACGGTCGAACCTTGCGTCATGTGCATGGGCGCCATCTTGCATGCCCGGGTGGCCCGGGTGGTATATGGTGCGCCGGATCCGAAATGGGGTGCCTTGGGCTCCCTTTATAACTTCGCGGATGGGAAGACCTTCAATCACCATCCGGAGATTGTTCCCGGGATCTGCGAGGCCCGGTGCCGGGCCATCATCCAGTCCTTTTTCAGGGCCAGGAGAGGGCGCATACAAAAGGTAGACCCTTAAGATTGTAGAAACCTCAATACCTGATAGATTTAGGAGCAATACGTGTCGAACATCGTTATCGTAGGAACCCAATGGGGAGATGAAGGCAAGGGCAAGGTCGTCGATTTGCTGGCGGAACATGCGGATATGGTTGTGCGCTTTCAAGGCGGCAACAATGCCGGCCACACCATGGTGGTGGAAGGGGAGCAGTTCATCAGCCACCTGGTGCCCTCCGGGATTCTCCAGGGCAAAACCTGTTTGATCGGCAACGGGCTCGTGGTGGATCCGGCTGTATTGCTGGAGGAGATCGATTACCTGTCCTCCAAGGGCGTCGACATGAGCCCGGACAAACTCAAGATCAGCGAAAAAGCCCATCTCATCATGCCCTACCACCGGGCGATCGATAATGCCCGGGAACGGATGAAAGGCGATAAAAAAATCGGGACAACTGGACGGGGCATCGGTCCCTGCTACGAGGACAAGGCCACCCGTCGAGGGGTCCGCTTCGTCGAACTATTGAACCAGGTGGTCTTCCGGGAGAAGGTGACTACCATTTTGGATGAGAAGAACTTTTATTTGAAGCACTACATGGATGCCGAGACCCTCGCGCTGGAGCCGATCCTGGCCGAGTACAGCAGCTATGCCGAGCGCCTGGCACCCTATGTCACCAACGTCTCGGTGGTCCTATCCGATGGCATGCAATCCGGCGGGCAAGTCCTCTTTGAGGGCGCCCAGGGCACCCATCTGGATATCGACCATGGGACCTACCCTTATGTCACTTCGTCCTCGACGGTGGCCGGGAATGCCTGCAGTGGATCAGGGGTTGGCCCGGGCAAGATCACCGATATCATCGGGATCGTAAAAGCATACACCACCCGGGTGGGCGAGGGGCCGTTCCCGTCCGAATTGTTTGATGACGTCGGCGCTGCAATTCAGCAAAAGGGCGTCGAGTTTGGCGCCACCACGGGACGTAAACGCCGCTGTGGGTGGCTCGATACCGTGATCCTTGAAAACGCCGCCCGCCTCAACAGCCTGTCGGGGCTGGCGATTACCAAACTGGATGTGTTGGGCGGCCTGGCGGAAATCAAGATCTGCACGGCCTATGATTACGAAGGGCAACACCTGGAGCATTTTCCCACGGACCTGAATGTCCTGGCGGCCTGTAAACCGGTCTATGAGACGCACCCGGGCTGGGACGAAGACATATCCGGTATCCGTACATATGATGATCTTCCGGAAAATGCCCGCAAGTATCTGGAACGGATTCAGGAACTGGCGGCAACGCCCATTCAGATTGTCTCGGTTGGGCCGGGTAGGGATGAAACGATAGTGCTTGATAACCCCTATACGGATTGATCGCGAGTGTTCGCCCACAAACGGCATCTTTTAGTCCAGAGCGGCGTTTTCGCTCTTTGGGAATCCTCAACATAGCGGCTGCTATGCCTGCGGTTCAAAAAGTGCTCAGGCCTTGCTCTGAACCAAAACCTACCATTTGTGAGCGAACACCAAATTATTATTAGATTAACTTATTGACTTTTAGTAACAGGTAAAATAAAGCACAAGCCGTGTCGGGAAGTGGCTCAGTCTGGTAGAGCACAGCGTTCGGGACGCTGGGGTCGCTGGTTCAAATCCAGTCTTCCCGACCATAATGATAACAAGGGGTTACGGTTAATACCGTAACCCCTTTTCAATTGGTGCGCTCTCCCCATACAAGGGCTAATTTTGAAGCGCGTCAGTTTATCTTTTGTTCCCTTTCACAAATCCACGACATAACGGCAATTTGGTGGGGTTGTCCGTCAATTTCCAGCCCTCCACCGCTTCAAACCCGGCTGCATTCACCATGTTCATGAGGCAATACAATGTGGGCGCCCACCAATTGCTGTCGTTATCTCCATACTGTTTTCCGGGGTAAAATTCCATGATCATCTGGTTGCCGGGGTAGCCTTTGCCTAATCCTCCCTGGTAAGGGCTGTAATCGTCAGCGATGGCCGATTCCAGATAAAGTTCGCCCCGGCAGACGGCCGCAATTCTATCCAACGCCAGCAAGGGGTACCGGAGATGATAGATGGTTCCGAAAAAGAAAACGATATCGAATTCGCCGAGGGCCTGCGGTGAGATATCATACACGGTCATTTCTCGACGCTTGCAGACATCTTCGGAGAAACCGAAAGCCGACCGGCAAAAATCGAACGTCTCCCAGGCCTTGCGGTCGGCTTTCTCCAGTTTTCCCAGGTAATCAGAGAAATCGTCAACAGCCACGACTTCGGCTGCCCCGCGTTTGAGCGCTTCAAATGTCCAGTATCCATCCCAGGCACCGATATCCAGCACACGTTTGCCTGCCAGGTTGTCCGGTATGCGATAGGCCGGCGTACTTATGGGCGCCCACCCGGGCGTTAACACCCCGTGGGGCAATTCTATCTTGTGATACCAGTAAGGAAAGGCCTTGACCTGTTCTAATAGCTTTTCTCGTGTTTGCATCTGGGTTTCCGCGGTGTTTCCGATTGCACCCATTTGGGGCGGCCCGGTGGATCCGGTCACCACTTTCAAGAATTTTGCGGTTTTAGCCGTTCGGCAGCCTGGAAGACCTGTTCCAATTCCACTTCGATGGCCGGAAGGCAGGTGTCGATGGCCTCCGGGTCTTTATCAAGGCATGCCTGCTCAAGTGTCGCGCTGAGTTTTGCCACCTTCACGGCGGCGATACTGCCGGAGGCGCCTTTTAGCGTGTGGGCAACGCGGGCAGCTTCCTCGTAGTCACCGACCGCGACGAGCGCTTTGAATTGACCACAACTCTCGCCATGGTGCTTCCGGAATTCTTCAATAATGGTGATATACAGCTGAAGATCGCCCCCCAGCCGCTCCAGGCCTTCTTGCACATTCAATACCTCCGCCGGCACCGGGATGCCAGGTATTCCCTCAGGATTGTCAATAGCCCTAATATCCAGCTCGGGAAGAGTGCGGCTGTCGCTTGTGTCGATTTCCAAATTGCGGCGGAGCGCATTAAAAAGCTGCTCGGGATCGATGGGTTTGGCCACGTAGTCGTTCATTCCGGCCGCCAAGCATTTTTGCCGGTCGCCTTTCATGGCGTGGGCCGTCATGGCAATGATTGGAATCCGGGGCAGTTTCAATTTTTCGCGTGTGAGACGGGTTGCTTCCAATCCGTCCATTTCCGGCATCTGGACATCCATCAGAACAATATCAAAGTCCATTTTTCCCAACTTCGCAAGGGCCTCTTTGCCATTCAGGGCGGTCTGTACTTTCAAACCGGCTGCCCTCAGCATCTCAAAAGCAACCCGCTGGTTGATGAGGCTGTCTTCGACGAGCAACAGGTTGATATCCTGAAACTCGCCCACTTGGGGCTGGTAGTTGCCGGCGCGTACATCCTGATCGATGGTGGCGGTATGGGCGAAATTTTTCAGCCGTACCGTAAATGAAAAGGTACTGCCGCAACCCGACTCACTTTCCAGCCAGATAGTGCCGGCCATCATGTTGACGATACGCTTTGAAATGGCCAAACCCAAACCGGTGCCGCCGTAGCGGCGGGTAGTGGATCCATCGGCCTGGGTGAATGCGGTAAACAGCGTATTCTGGATGTCTGCGTCGATACCGATCCCGGTGTCTGCTATCCTGAAAAGTACTTCTGTATGGTCGGTTTCCGTATGGCGGGCTTCAGCCGTTATTTGAATGTTACCCTGTTCGGTGAATTTAATGGCGTTGGATACCAGGTTGACCAGAACCTGTCGCAGGCGCAGGGGATCGCCTACCAGGTTCCCCGGGATCGAGTTGTCGATATTTACACTCAGATCGATTTCTTTTTCCTTGATCTGATCTTTGAAAATCTGGACGACTTCCGCAATGACCTGATCAATCGTAAACGGAATTTCCTCCAGGTCTAGTTTGCCGGCTTCAATTTTTGAAAAATCCAGGATATCGTTTATCAGGAACATCAAGGCTTTACCGGAGGACTTGAGCAAAGAGAGATAGTCGCGTTGTTTTTGGGTTAAGTCGGTCCCGCTTAACAACTCACTCATCCCAATAATGCCGTTCAGCGGTGTTCTTATTTCATGACTCATATTGGCCAGAAACTCGCTCTTGGCCTGATTGGCCGACTCGGCTTTCTCCTTGGTAGCTTCAAGGGCCTCCTTGGCTTTCTCCATGCGAGTGATATTTATCAATAATGAACGACCGCCGATTATCCGACCCCGCTTTGTGATCGGTGTCGAACGCATGATCACGGGAAAGGTGGTCCCGTCTTTACGTTGCAGCGTGTATTCCTCGTGCGGCAGCGTTTCACCGGACATCAGTTTTTCAAGATTGGCCGTAAAAATATCTTGATCCTCGGCTATGGCCAGCCGGGTAGCCGGGAAATTCCGTTGCAGCTCGACCGGTGAATAACCGGTGGATTCGATGGCTTTCATGTTGAAGAAGGTGATGAGACCCTCGCGGTCAAACTCTACCAGGATTTCAGGTAGGAGTTCGGCGAGTTCCCGAAACCGCTGCTCACTCTCTTTAAGGGCCCGGGCGGTTCGTTTGCGGGCAGTGATATCCCGGGCGACCCCATAAGTGCCAACAAACTCTTTTTCTTGTGATGGTACCTTTTTTTGATACATGCCGGCGGCATACAACTCAAAAATCGAAGCACCATTGCCGTTGGCGCGCTGGAATTGCCTTCTCGCGGGAATCGATATCTCAAATTCCCGTGTTGAACGCAGGCCGGTTCTGCGCTCGTTAAAACGATAGCTCACTTTCGGCAGATCTGCAGGTCTGAAAATCGATGAGTAGTGGCGGCCCACCAATTCATCAGGCTGAAATTCTATAAGGCTCTCAACCGCACCGCCGACGAATTTAAAATTTCCCTCTTCGTCGAGCATGTAGATAATGTCGGGTGAGTTATCAATAAGGGTACTGTATTGCTTTTGGGAAGCCCTCAATTGTTGTTCAACGCGCAACCGATTATCAATTTCGGCACTTAAACGTTTATTCGTGCTTTGCAGGGTCGCGGTGCGTTCATTGACCTTTTGTTCCAGTTCACCATGCGCTTTTTGCAGGGCTGCTTTGGCTGCCTCCCGATCCGATTTAAGGCGAACCTGACTCAGGGCATTGCCCACCCGCTTGACGAGTTCTTCGGGCTCAAAGGGTTTGTGGAGATAATCGAAGGCACCTTTCCTCAGCGCCGTTATGGCCGCATCGGTCGCCTGGTCACCCGTTATAATGATAAACTCCATCCTCCGGTGGCCGCTATTGGCCTTTTCCATAATCTCAAAGCCGGTCTTACCAGGCAAATGCAAGTCGAGGAGCACCAGTTCATACTTTCCGGTGGAAATCAACTCAACGGCACTATCAGGGTCGTTGACCGCAAGGGTTTGATAGCCGCAGCTCTGTAAAAGCGATTCAATGCTGTCGGTCATGCGGGCATTATCATCGACAATCAATATTTGTTGGTTATAGTGCATGGTTGCCATCTTAGTAGGGTTAATGTTTCAGTTTATAAAGGCAAAATGATGGTAAACAGCGTCCCATTGGTTTTTGATGAATCACAGGTTATGGTGCCGTTGAGTTCCCGCACAAGGCTGTTCACGATGGACAGGCCCAGACCGGGTTGTTGGTCTGTGGTTCTGGCGTCAATGGGCAGGAAGAGACCGGCTTTCAATTCCGCACCCAAGCCGGGGCCATTGTCGGCAATGATGATGTGGACCTTATCGCCCTCCGCCGGCTGGTCCGCTTCGGGCTCATTTAACGGTACCGGGACATAACGCGTTTGAATCCGAACCAGGCCCCCGCCGGGCATGGCTTCGGCAGCATTTAAAAGGAGATTCAGAATAATCTGTTTTAGCTTGCCCCGGTTCGATGGGAAAATCGGTAGAGCTGAATCCAGCCGGGTTTCAAATGTAAGCTCGGGAGCGGGATTCAAGGTCTTTTGCATGAGGGTGAGCAGTTCTGTGATGAGGTTATTTACATCGACATGCTCACTGCTGTTAGCACCGATGGCCACATCGGCATACTGGGACAGGATACGCTTAATATGGTTGATTTCTTCTGATATAATTGTAGTTTCCAGTTGGACGGGATGTGATTTTGGCAGTTTGACTTTCAGGACCGCCAGGTAATTTTTGATAACGCCCAGGGGATTGTTTACCTCGTGGATCATTTTGCGAGTGACGAGATCCTGGCTTTTTTCATTGCGCCCCTCGATCGCCGCCGGCACGCTGGTGCCCAGTAGATCATCCAAGCGCGCACCGGCGCTGCTGGTTATTTTTATCAGCAGACCCAGCATATGATCTGTGAGTTGGAGCTGGTCGGCGTCAAATCCCAAGATTATCAGCCCCAATATCGCCTGGCGGCCCATGACTGGCAGGCACAACAATTCGCCGGTCCCCATCAAATGGCGCACATGCTCGTCCGCCAGGCTTAATGCCGTGGTGGGAGGGGATTCGAGCGTGTGCCGGGGACGTTGGTCATTAAAGGCGGCTGCTATCAGCCCAATCCCCTTTTCCGTTTCCAGTAGCAATTCCTGGTCATATTCAGGCCGGCCGTCTGCTCGCCAGACCCAACCGGCAAGGCAATTTTTAGATTTTAAGTGTTGGAAAAAGATCGGTCGCGGCAGGCCGAATTCGATTTGAATGCTATCACCCAGGGTTTGCAGCACTGCCCGGACATCGACTGCGTGGAGCAGTTGATCAAAGACCCCGGCGTACAACGATACGCGCGCGATCTCGGCCGCCAGGGTCCCCTGAACGTCCAGGTCCAGGGGGGCTCTTTCGTCGGCGGGTTCGGGGCGGATCGTGATACCGTAGGCGCTGGCAATTTTTTGAGTTTCCTCGGCAGCAGCCGTGGCGACCCCATCTATCGCTTGCGGGGCCCAATCAAACAGGGTTGCCGCCGCTTTATAAACGCTGGCCCTGTCACCGTTGATGTCATGACTGAGAAGGTCTGCCAGGCGGATTATTTTTACCAGCGGAAAAGCGTCCCGCAGACGGTCTTCCGACTCATGGTGATACCTGATCGCTTCAGCGACATGCCGTTGACCACAACAAGCATAGACGGATTGGGCCCCCACCTCACAATGATCCGGCGGCTGATCGTCGTTATTTTCAGGATCGCCCTGCCGGTTACCGGCGGTGACCGATCGATAGAGTATTTTGCCCACATCATGCAGAAGACCCGCCAGGTAGGCGTTATTGGATGAACTGAAGCCAAGCTGTACGGCAAACCGACTGGCAATATGAGCGCACAGCAGGGAATGATGCCAAAATCGCGTCGGAATCGGGTCAGTATCCAGCCGGGGGTGGCCATTTTGAAATGTTAGCATCCTAATGGCCAGGCGTTTGAGGTATTCCGCGCCAAGGAGGGCGACGGCCTGATCCAGGTGCAAAGGCGACCGCACATCGTCGCTTTGGATTGACCGGGCCGCCTTAAGGGTTTGCATGGCAAGCGCAGGGTCCGCCGCAATTATTTTAAGGAGCCGGGTTTCATTCCCGTCACCATCGCCGCACGACTCGATCAAATTGAACAGTATTGGATGTAAAACCGGTAGGTTCAGGCACCCTAAATGTCGCGCTTTAGAGATGAGAGTGTGCTCCATAGAAGGTATGGTTCAAAGATAGAGATTTTAAACGAATATTCCCCCAGCGGCAACGTGTGTGATTATCCTGCCCGTGCTGCTCGGGAATGACCAAAACCAAGCCATGTGAAATTCAACCGAACATTATGCATATCCAGAATCAATCTGTATGTTCCATAAGAATCAGAATATACAAGGCGTCGTATCATGGTTCCAGTGCCGGTCGTTGGGTCGGAGGGGACGACCAGGCGGTGAAGATAGCGCCAGTGGTTGCTTGTTAGCCTGACCTTGAAACGCAAGTTTTAGATAAAGTCAATTTTGTTGATTTTTAGATATGAAGACATATCAAAAATCAGGCTTGGATTCAAGGATCAGTCTTCCAAGCCACCCCTGATTAATGCCGCCAAGAAAAGTTATTTTTGAGGTTCACCTGCGACTTGGGTCGCCGCAAGAATATCCGGGTTTGGGTAATGTACTGTCATTTATAGCGATCCATTCTTTTACGCACCTTTTCCTCTGTGGCTGGTAAGAACCGCCTTTAAGATAATCTCCGTAGCCTGATCGATCTGGGCCCTTGTGGTCATTTTACCGACCGAAAAACGGATGGTACCGCGGGCCCACTCCGGCGGCACCTGCATTGCGGTCAGCACATGGGAAACGGCGACTGTATCCGAGTGGCAGGCCGCACCGGGGGAAGCCGCCACCTGGGGGGCAATGGCGGCCAGAATTCGATTGGCATCTTTGTCTTTGAATGCCAGGCTGAGTGTGTTCGGCAGGCGTTTATCCCGGTGACCGTTGAGCCGAGTCTCCCCGCCGCTAAATACCAGCCCGGCATGCAGGCGATCTCTAAGCATGCACATATGTCCGTGGTTGTGTTTTTGATCGCGGGCGGCGATTTCGCAGGCCTTGCCCAGCCCCACGATCTCCAGGACATTTTCAGTCCCGGCCCGCCAACCCATTTCCTGACCGGCTCCGTGACAAAACTTTTCAGGCTGCACGTCTTTTCTGACATAGAGCGCGCCGATGCCTTTGGGGGCGTAGACCTTGTGCCCGGCCACCGAAAGCAAATCCACACCGAGATCAGCGACCTTAACGGGAATCTTGCCCACAGACTGGGCCGCATCGGTGTGTAAGTAAATGCCCCGCCGCCGGGCCTGGGCGGCGATTTCGGCAATGGGTTGAATGGTACCGACTTCATTGTTGGCGTGCATGATGGTGATCAAAATCGTCTCCGGCCGGATGGACGTGATGACATCAGCCGGGTTCACCAGCCCTTCTTGATCCACGGGGACATACGTGGTTTCAAAGCCCTCCTTTTCCAGGTAACGGCAGACCTCCAGAACAGCCGGGTGTTCAAAACTGCTGGTGATAATGTGACGCCCTTTGTCTTTCATTGATCGGGCGATCCCCATGATCGCGTGGTTGTTGGACTCTGTACCCCCGGAAGTAAAAAAGACCTCCTGTGGCGCACAATCTAGAAGGTCGGCTACCTGTTGCCGGGCACGGGCAACCGCTTCGCGTGGTTTGGTGCCGAACCAGTGCGCGCTGGAAGGGTTTCCGAATTCGGATTCCAGAAATGGCAGCATGGCTGCCACGACTTCGGGGGCGTGTGGTGTGGTTCCATTGTAATCGAGATAGATGGGTTGGGCTTTGGAATCTTGATTTTTCATTGGTATCTCTCTTTATTGGTTAAGTTCAACGTTTGAGCAGGGATGCGCTATTCAGCACCGCTTCCAGCCCCTTGCTGCGGCATTCATTACAACAATCAACGATCCTCTGTGCAGATGCGTCTTCCTTCATAGTCCAGCAGCCGAAAGTGGTAAGATGCCAAAGCCAAACGCCAGAAGGAGCGTCGCGAACACGACGAAAATCGCATTGCGTAGTGCACGCCGGCGATTCGTCGCTGTAACCCATGGAAAGTAGCATGGCAAAGGCAGCATTGTGATGTAGCTTATGCCAATGGGGATTAGCATCCAGGGAGCGAAACGACCGGTCAGTAAGCCAGCGCCACTTGAAAGAGATCCGCCAACGAGGAGGACTATACAGAAAAAGGACAACCATTTATGTCGAGACCAGGGACGCTTTGCGGAGAATAGCCTGTGTGAGGTAAATGTACCCCAAGCAGCTAGCAACAGCAGAAATGCGGCACAAGCAGATTTCACACTCAATATCCTTCATAAGGCGATGCATCTGACCTCGTGGAGTTCATTCTCCACCAACGACGTGGTTAGCGGATGGCGATAGCCGGTCCACTACACCGACTGGATATACCGTCTCATTTCTTTACAGCAAACTTGTGCAAGAAAATTTCAATAAGAGTCGGTCCACGCATTGCTTTCCCTTTAGAAGATCGAGGCGCGACTCGCCGATGCGATGGGAATGTTATTCCTTCACTTCGGGAATGAGCTAAAACAACATGGGCAGCTTTTGCAAAACGGCTAATCACTTTGGCAGTATAATCATGCTGGAGCAAAAGACCGGTTTCCAGGTCAAATCTAAAATATTGGATTTGACTATGGGTTGGCAATTCGCGCGGGAATGTCGCTTCGAGGAAACCTTCTGAAATTTCTCTCCAAATGATATCGCTACGTAAGAGGAGAGCAGGTAAAGTCAAGTAATTCCACATCGCATAATTGGCAAAATAGGCCATATCCAGATCATCCCAATACAAGATACGACGTCCCCCAAGAAAATATTGGCGAGCATTTTTTCGTTCTTTAATTACCTCTCCATTCTCGTCTTCAAGACGCACATTCGGTCCTTCCAATATGCCTGTGCAGTTTGGGACTCTTCCAATAGGAGTGATTCTGCAAATTGGGCGGGATATGTCAAGCATAGCCCTGGCATGATTAAAAGCAGGTCGTCGTTTGAGCAAAAAAGCTAAACCATTGGCGCTAAATTCTGCCTCAATGGCTTTTGCGTTCCTCCACAGAACTAGACCACCATATGCATCCAGTGCTTTTTGTATCGTTTGATTCATCTTTGGATGCTGTGTATCTTGGAATAACGTTACCAGTCGCCGGTTGCTATGCCGCGTTAGCAGAATAGCATTTCGGTGCACCGGCTGGTTATTCTTTCCCTATTTTTCGAGAAAAGCTTTGATTTTGTTTCCAGCTTGACCAATACCCAGCACACCATCGAGATGGCCGCGCGTCCCTTGAAGTTCGACTATTTCCACAGGTGTGCCGTCCGAGTTGATAAGTGTCGCAGTCTCACGCACTTCTTCCGGGAAAAAAATTAAATCTTCATCGGTGTGAATGATCAGGGTTGGTGAATCAATGCGTCGTAACCCTTCCACAATGCTTCCATCGTGACCGGTTAAAAACAGTTGATTGGCTTTTACCAGGTATAAAAAATGATTGGCATCAGAAGTCTTTGCTCTTGCATTGCCGGCACTATCCAGTACTGCCTCGATTTTAAATCGATTTTCAAAAGAAGCTGACGGATCTTTCCCTTCCTCTGCCCAGGTACGGCCGAAAACACCATTCGACCATTCCCAATGTTGGGCCTGAAGGGTTACTATTTTTAACGCCTCCGCAAGACCTTTAAGAGGAGGAGACCCATTATAATAATCGCCACCATTCCAGTTTGGATCAAGCATAATCGGCGCTGCCCATATGTTTAGCCAAGCAATAAGATTTCCGTTTGCCCAGCCCGATCCGATCACCGGCACGACGCGCGAAACCATTTCAGGATATGCCGAAGCCCATTCATAAGTTTGCAATGCGCCCATAGATGCCCCCATGACCGCATGCAGCTTTTTTACCCCAAGGCTATCAAGCAGTGCTTTCTGCACATTAACGAAATCCCTGATGGTAACGATGGGAAAGGTCATACCGTAGGGTTTGCCGGTATCCGGGTTAACCGATGCCGGCCCCGTGGTTATCACTTTAGGATTCCCCGTACCGAGATTCACAAGAGAGTCGACTGAAATTATATAGAATTTATCCGTATCAATGGGTTTGCCAGAACCGATGATTGAATCCCAGTAACCTGCCCTTTTGTCCTCGGAAGAGTACTTACCGGCAGCATGGCTGTTGCCTGAGAAATAATGACAGATCAAAATGACGTTATCTTTGGCCGTATTCGGGGTTCCGTAGGCTTCCCAGCCAATTCTGATGTTTTTAATAATCCTTCCGCCTAGTGTGGTGTATGATGGCATTTCAAAGACTTCTTTCTTCACCACTGGTTCGTAAGCCATTGCAGGTGCCACCAACATGACTACAAATATTCCAACAAGTAATCGCTTCATGACATCCTCCTTTTTATGATAAAGTAGGAAAAGTTCACTTAGCTATCGACCTACTAAAAATGAAAACAGCGATTAACGAACTATCGACCATGATTTATCCGTATATTTATTCACTGCCTCAACGCTTTTTGCATATAGACTGTTTTGAATAATTGCCAAGTTTCTTTATGTAAAATAACGTCTGAGCTGAGACGCGAGGGTTATCGCGTCGTTCTCCAGCGATATGTTATCTGCGGTGTTCTATTAGATCTCGTTACGCCCAATTGATCTTATCTATTAGATGTATCACCGTAGGAATCGAAACTATCCAAAATGCAAAACCTGCCACCCCTACACCTACTTCGCAAAAAACTCTTTTGGCTGGGGTTTTTTCCAAGTAGCCTTTCCATTTGGGTTTATGCCTTCCTATGGTGATCGCAGAAATCAATATTTCCCCTGTCCAGAACAGAAAAGTCGCAAGAACGATAATGAAAATGAATTTCAGTATTTCTTCAAGGATTTCCTTCATTTTATTGGATCTATTCCAGGATATATTGAATTTATATTCTACAGATAACTATTTATTAGGTTGCTTGCGCGTTTTTATAAGATTCAGTTATTTGAGGTTTTCCGCAATTGGGTAAGATTTTCTGAGCATGCATAAAAATATCAAATTATCATTTCGTTATGTAATCTCTACATACTTGGTAGTTTCTCCAAAAGTCACTTTAGCTGGCTTTTACACATGTTATGCCGCCAGCGTGTTTTTTGAAGTTTTAGTTATCATCAAAATGAGGGGCTTTTTTTGAGGTTTTCATCAGCTCTTCTAAATTTTTGCAATTATAGTTTGAATTCGCAGACTATTTGACGACTCTGTTTTTAGAAAAAGTGAAAAATAACAATAAGATATTACTGAAAATTAATATTTCTGTATTCTTAAGCGCGGTAGATGGGCGGAGTTGAATACAACCGCTTTTCTTTAAGGTCTATTGACGCTGCTGTCTTATTTTCAGCATGTAGCGCTGTTGGTCATAGAGGTATTTTTTCAAGATGGTCCGGTGCTCGGTATCCATGACTGTAAATAAGACCGCCAGGCGATAACGACCGCGCTGGGGCAGATCCTCAACTCGGCGGACTTCGCACTCGCGGATCGGGATAAGCGTAGCGGTATCTTCAACGGGAAGCTCCAGTTTCAGGTTAAAGAGCGTTTGACCGATCTCAAGGGGCGGTGGCTGCGGGGTGCCGCTCTTGAGACTGATGAGAATGCCGGAGGTACCGCTGGCACTGAGATCCAGCATTTTTATGCGTTTGCGCTGGTCGCCGACGGTTAGATAGAAGACGGCCCCCAGTGGGGCCGTGAGCCGATAGTCTTTCCGGCGCTGGACGCGTTGCAGCTCGGTGGGAAGCGGAACCATGAATGTGTCACCCTTTACCGCGGCCTGCGTGACTGAAAAACGGTAGCCGAATTCATCTTTGCCGGTAAATTCAAAATCCAGGCGCAACTCATCCATGGCGGAAACCACATCCGTCAGACCGTCCGGGCAATCTATGACCAGCAGGGGCTTGCTCGTGTCGGTTTGAATAGCGGATACAACGACCAGCCGCTCATAAGAACTACCGGGAATCCTGAGGCGTAGATAGGTTCCGTTGTCTTTGAGCCAATAGAATGTTTCCAGGGGTGAGACGGCCATCTTATCCGATCTGATATTTTTCAATTTTGCGGTAAATTGTTGAAGTATTGATACCTAAAAGCTTTGCCGCTTTGGCCCGGTTGCCGTTGGACTTTTGCAGGGCCGTTTTAATCAAGGCAATTTCGTTATCCTTCAAGGTAAGAATGTCATCCGTGCCGACCATTTGCGGGGCGGCTTGCCGGATTTCCTGGGGAAGATCTTCCGCCTGGATAATCTTGTCGACACCTAAAGCAAAAGCGCGTTCGATAACATTCTCAAGCTGGCGGACATTGCCGGGCCAGTGGTAGCGGTCCAGGCAATCCAGTGCTTCCGGGGAGATACCCTGGACCTTTTTTTGACTGCGCGCGTTGAACCGATTTAGAAAATGACGGACCAGCAAAGGGATATCCGCCCGCATTTCCCGCAAAGCCGGCATGCGGATGTTGATGACGTTCAACCGGTAAAACAGGTCCTCGCGCATAATGTTCTTACGCAGGAGAACATCCGTATCCTGGTTGGTGGCGGCGATCACGCGAACATCCACCGATTTCTCGTGGGCCGCGCCCACCGGGCGGATTTTTCGTTCCTGCAAAGCCCGGAGCAGTTTTACCTGTAAGGAAGCTTCTATTTCGGCGATTTCATCCAGGAAAATGGTGCCTCCGTCAGCAGCCTTGAACAAGCCCACATTGTCTCTGATGGCACCGGTGAAGGCCCCTTTCAGATGTCCGAACAACTCACTTTCCAGCAGGTTGCCCACAATCGCACCGCAGTTGACGGCGATGAAAGGCTTGTCCTTGCGGTCGCTGTTTTGGTGGATGACATTGGCGGCCAACTCTTTGCCGGTGCCGCTTTCGCCCTGGATAAACACGGTCGGACTGGTGCGACTGATACGGTCGACGATGGTGTAAATTTCCCGGATTTTTTCGCTGGCGCCGACCAGACCGTCATATTGGTAGCGATCCCGCAGGCGTTTTTTAATGAGGATATTTTCTTTCTGGAGGGTTTGTTTCTCGATAATCCGGTCGATCATTATTTTCAGCCGCTCAAACTCGATCGGCTTTTGCAGATAGTCGTAGCTGCCCAATTTCAGGGCTTCCACCGCCGAATCAACCGTGCCATAGCCGGTCAGGATGATCACTTCTGTTTCCGGACTGGTTTCCTTGACGGAGCGGAGCAGATCCAAGCCGCCGACTTCCGGCATCTTCAGGTCGGTAAAAATGATATCAAATACTTTATCACGGGTCAGTTCCAGCGCCCTGGCCCCATTATCACTCACCGTCACCCGGTAGCCGTGTCCGCTCAGGTATTGTTCGACAATGCTCAAGATTTCCGTTTCATCGTCTACAAAAAGAATCCTGAAATCGGACCGGGTCAGTTTTTCGGTATGTTCTGCCGCCATGACCGCCATTTGTTGGGAAAGATATTGTCGGTCCACCCTAAATCATCGTATCAGTGGTTCAATATGGTAGCAATGAACGCGATGTTTTTCCAGTCTGAAATGACCAGTCGCCGTCATCGGGCAGTCATCTCAAATGTTTTAAAGTCGAACGCCCAACTGAGTCTATGAGCCGTAGCTCCGGCGGAGGCTTAAGATTGGGTCCGAGCGGTGGTTTTGAAACCGCTTCTCGTCAGGTCGTCCGACTGGTGGCGGTCACGATTTGAAACGTCCGATACGATATCAGCAAGGCCAGACAGGATAGAAAGACCGATGCAATTTTTAAAAGGAGACTCAGTAAATGCCCGGGGCCAGGGCCCGCATAGGTGGATTTAGCACTAGCGGTTATTGGCTTTACATTGGTCTGGGCCCTGATCCCAACCGGTTGCGGCGTTGCCGGTGCTAAGGCTGCTTTTGCAGAGGATGCGGGCCCATCTGTCGCGGCGGTTCCGTCCGCAATCTGGACCGCAGCGGCAGGTTCCGGTTGGGCATCGGCCTGGATCAACTCAATGGTGTTGGCGGGCATCTTGGTCGGAAGCTTGTTATGGTCGCCGGCAGCCACATCGGATGGGAGGGGCTGGGCAGGTAAAGGCGGCTGCAATATCACCGGCAGCGGCTGGGGTGCTTCTTTCGGTACGGTGGATGCCACCGGGGGTGCTGCCGGGGCGGCCAATAATTCAACATATTTGCCGTAGACCCAGCCCCGGTAGCCATAGGTTTCATCTTCGTAAGCTATCTGGTACCAGGCGGCCTGTTTCCCGGTAACGACCACAACGGTTCCGGCGTCGAGACCGGTGATCACCTTGCCCGACAGTCCGGGGGCTGCCCTGAGATTGATTCCGGCCGTTACCCGGCCATTGCGGTCGGTGATTTCCGCGGCATACGCGTTCGGGGTGAGGCAAAAGAGAATCAATGTCAAAAGCAGCAGGATCTGGCAATTCTTTGATTTCATGTGTTCAATTCCTCCGGGGTGGGTATTTCGGCCGAATCCTTTCGACACATAACCACCCGGGCTTGTAGTTCGTGTTATGCAAAGATCGTCTGCAGGGAATGAACTGCACAAACCATGCCTGAATGCGTGGGGCCAGGCCGCCTCCGGCAGTCCCCCTGGGCTTCACAGGCGTGACACCGCTGTAGGAGCATAGGTGCCACCTGGCTGCGGGAGTGAAAAGTACGCCGGCTGTATGTGCGGTTGAAAAAAACGGGCTATGTTAGGTGATAAATACGGCAGGCGTCAAATCATTGACCGTCAGGAGGCATCGGGCGTCAGCAGGTTGGAGGGTGCCAGCTTGGTCCGGTCCAATGCAGCTGACGGGACGGGTTCCGGTTGGGCGGAGCATGATAAACAGCGCCTTTGAAATCCGGAGGGGATGTTGAAATTCACCATGACCATACCGGAAAATTTATCCTCTTTGTAGACCTCAACCCGGTAGACCCGCCCTTTTTTGTCCACGGAATAGCGTTTGCGGATGTTGTCCAGCGCGACCGAGATGCCGGTTTCGTCACGGGCGCCTTTACGGGTGAAGCAGATGATGTTGACCCGATATCCAGCGGTAGGCTTGATCATGAAATTACGATTTACCCCCACGACGCCGCCCACCTGCACCTCAGTGTCGACATTGTCAATTTTCATTTGCAGGCTGCGCAGGCTGGAATCATATTCAAAGTATTGTGGATAGAGCCGGGTCAGGCGCCGGTTTCCATGAAAGATACGATAACTGTCCTTGGTCTTGACCACCGTGAGCAGGGGGTTGCTGGCGGTAAAGGCAATATCGGTATTTTTTTGAAGGGGGAAGAACCCCAGGCGGTTGCGTGCATCGCGTACATCCAGCAAAATTTTGCGGTCATAGAAAGCCAGGGTATTGTTGGAATTGATCGCCTTTTTTATACCGGTCGGGTCTAATGGGACGCGGCGTTCGAAGGCCACACCCATTTTGGACAGAAATGATTCAATCATGCGCAGATGATAATAGGCACGCAGGTGCGTCGGGAAAGACTTGCTGACTTCCAGTCCAAAGGCCGGTTTGCCCTGGCAAGTGGCAAAATAGGTCAGGGTCTTGGCCATTTCGGTATTACCTAAATGGGTACGGGTGTTGTGGACGTGCAGCTGGTGATCGGTATCGATGAGATAGCGATTTACATCGGTCGTCACGGCTTGTGCAATTCCGGCCAGATCGGAATAGCGCTCGGCTTCAATACAGCTGCGGTCTATGATGACGCACTGTCCCCACCTTTTCGGGTTACGCAACCGATCTATATAGGTATGGCGAAAAAAGCCACTGCCGTCATGCAGGTTCAGGATCGCGGATACCCGTTTGTCGGTAATGATCGTTTTAATTCGGGCGATGGTGGGATACTCCGGGTCTGTTTGGGGAAGGTCGGCAAATTTGCGATTCAAATCTCCATATACGCCCCGGGTTCGTTTGACGATGCTTAAAAAATTCAGATTGGGAACCACCCAGATACCGCCGCGAGTAACTTTATAATGGGTCGTCAGCAAAGAAGCTGCGTTGAAACCGCCGGGCTCATCACCCTGAATCCCCCCGACGATCAGGACAACATTGCCCGGTTGGGCGGCATTCAATTTGTGCAAGGTAAAGTCGAGGGAGGTGCAGTGGCCGGCGACTGGTAAGGTTGCTAAGGCCAAAATGAAGCAGAGCCCGGTGAGCAGAAACATTCTCATATTCAGGTATGCACGCTAATATGCCAGGGTTCGAATCTAACCCCCAACAAATTCCCGTCCTGATAGCGGAATTGTATATATCCAAGATCCTTCAATTTTTTAAAAACATCCGTCTCGGCAAACTTTTCGGTGAAATTTTCTGCCCCGAGCCCGACCTGGCCGACGTCGAAGTCGCCGATACCGTGGTAGGAATAACCCGGCGGGGCTAGCGAACGGGACGCCATGGAAAGGTTTCCATGGCTCTCGCGGGCTTTACTGAGAAAGAGCATGAACTGTTTGATAACACTGCGAACCCCCGAGGTGAGAACCACCTGATCACCGATATCGTTCCGGATTTTCTGATAGGTTTCCAGTGGCAGGCCTTTGTAGAGGTAATTGCCGGTTCGCCGAATCTTGACAACCGACTGCCTTCTTACCCGGTCGGTAAGTTTTTTAAAAGGTTTTTCCCCTAAAAAGCCGTAATGGATACTGTCCTCGTAAAAGATCTTTTCGAGAAAAGTGATCTCGGCATTGGTAAAACGGCCGACCCGGGTATAATTGCGGGCGATTTTCAGCGCTTCATCAAAATTCAATAAGTAAAAATTACCATGTCCAACGGTGCGCTGCAGCCTTTTCAGCCTGGCCTGAGAAGTTTTTAGAATGTCGTAATCTTTTTGAGATAGAAATACGTCATCCGGATGGTGGTCGTCGAAATGCCGCATCTTGAAGAGATAATCCCGGATATACTGGTCGTCACCGGCCATGTCTTCCCAGAAGCTGGGATCTTCATCTTCCTCGGCAAACACGTCTGGAACCGTACTGGCACTCAAGAGGATCGCTCCGACACCTTTCAGGAATGCTCTTCTTTTCATCTTATGCATGTCGAAATTCGGCGAAAGTTAAGTGGTGAGTGGTTGCTCTTACCTATATCGGGATGTTTTGAGCAAAAAACGAGCCAAAAGATGGACCGCTCATAAGGTTCCGATATTCATCCTAAAATCACCACTAATAATGTTAGTGCCGTACGTTGATGGTCAAGTTTTCATGCAGAGTGTCAAAAAAATGCCACTTTTGTTTATAGATGATTTTAACTGTTTTATCAACATATTCCTGCCTTTCCAGGGCTCGGTTGCTGCTGTAATTCGGCCCCCGGTTCACTGTCGGCTGCTGATGAGTGACCAAGGGGTAACGCGGCGCCCAGCACTGTTTTCAGAATTCGCTGAATTCTGAAACGCTTGCCATAGTCGCTGGCCGACCGAAAGTATTTGCTTGTCCGGTAACAGTTTCAAATAGCCCCGCTCTAGTAATTAGTTAAATAAATACAAGTTTTTAAGGCTTGATAACCGGACGAAGAAATTTCTTTTAAGGTGGTACTTCTTCCGAAAAACCCCATTCCACAACGGTTGTTAGCATGGCCTAAAATCCCACTGGTACGGTTGTTGCAGAAACCTGTATGCAGCCCTCTAAGCAAACCGTTGTAGGACGGTCGGTTGGATCAATTGGGCGGTTAAACCGTTATAGGACGGGCAACCGGACCTGTAAGCAGAAAAGAAGGTGACATTATGAGCGGAGCGATACCCTATTACAAATTTCAACAGCGCATTGCGCGGCAAAAAGCGCGGTCCGGGCTCTCAAGACCGGAACGGCCGGATAAATTTCAGATACTCCTGTGCAGTATGGCGCATCATGTGAACAACCTGCTTATGCGCATCCAGGGCTATACATCGTTGATGCGCATGGATGTCAAGGAGGGGCAGACCGGGTGCGCGCGTTTGAAGTATATTGAGAATTATGTCGGTTACGGTGCGGTGTTAACCTCCCAGCTGTTGGCCTTCGCAGGACGGGGCGTCTACGCTGATCCGGTCAACATTCCGCCTTTGCTGCTGGAGTCGCAGGGGACGACCGGAGCAACCCCCGGCGACAACGAAGTCAGGTCCCGGCTTTTCATCATCGGGCAACCAGCGGGAGACCTGCGTCGCGGTCTGTTGCCAACGTGCCGCGATATTGCCCAGAAGATTGCCGGACTCTTCAGGGGTATCGAGAGTGTCAGCATCACCGGACGACCCAGCCAGCTTGAAAAAGAATATATCGACAAGATAAGGGCCGCAACCGGAGAAGGAACCAAAATTGCCCGGGATGTGGCGGCGGTATTTCAACCTGCACGTGATCGGGCCGTCGATCGACCGATGAATCATCCCCGCACCTTGACGCCGCTGGTAAAAACCATTGGAGCGCGTTGCGGATAGTCTTTGCATCGATCCCATCTGGTCAAAGTCAAGCAAAACGCCCTGCCAAATCCGTTTGTAGAAAAACAGACTTGGCAGGGCGTTTTGCGTAGGTAAACTTTGGGTGGACTTTATACCGGGTTGTAATCGCCTTTGTTGAACTTTACCTCTTCCAAAGAGGCTGCTACCAGCAGTTCATTGAGGATGCCCTTAAGTTCATCGCCCGGGGGCAACGTTCCCAATAGTTGCTGCAGGCACTGTTTTTCGCCGGCGACTTTCTCCATCACCGGTCCGATTTCTTTCAGGGACACATCCGGATTCGCCAGCATATCCCGGTATGTATCCAGCAGATTCAAAAAGTTCTCGACCCGATCGGGGATGGAAATGGATTTCACATCCAACAGAGGCTTCAGAGAAACTCCCTTGATACTGCCCGGGGCTTGCAACGGGACTGTTTTGACGCCGGGTTCGGAATCGGCCCGGGCGGCCTGATCGAGCAGGGAGTTGAAGGCGCCCTTGACCGGCTTGTCGGTTCGTCCGGTTTCGCGTGCTACCAGCTGTTTAAAGATCGCTTCGTTTCCTGTAACTTTCATAGCAGTTCCTCAATTCAGTAGAGTTTGTTCGTTGCCTTCAGGTAGATGCAACTGGCGTACCATAGGCGTCAATTTGATGGTAATTTGGTTGACTTGATAATATCGCTTTGATAACAATACGTTACAAATTCAAGAATGCTTTGGTAAAAAGGGTGGCAATTCCGGGGAACGGATGACCGGGCAAAAATTGCCGGTTCCAGCAGTGATTGCCCGGAAGGTTGCCCCTGTGAGGACCGCACCGCCGACAGGTAAATCAGTCTGGGTTGCGAGTTGCAAACAGTTGGTTTTAATTTTTCCGTAAACAGATAAAGCAATGAACCTGCAAGAGCACATCCTGGTAGTCGGTGGCGCCGGTTATATCGGCGCGCACATGTGCAAGCATCTGCACGCAGCCGGTTACACTCCCGTGGTGCTGGACAACCTGGAACGGGGTCATCGCCAGGCGGTTCAGTGGGGACCGTTCATTCATGGAGACATGGATAATATTGATGTGTTGCATGATGTGTTTACCCGCTACCCCATTGCGACTGTCATGCATTTCGCAGCCTTTGCCTATGTGGGCGAGTCGGTCCAGGATCCCGGCCTGTATTACCGCAACAATGTGGCCGCTCCCATCGTGCTGCTCCAGCAAATGGCGAGACACGGCCTCGACCGTTTCATCTTTTCTTCGACCTGTGCGATCTATGGTGAACCCGTAAATGTGCCCATGGATGAAGCCCACCCCATCCTACCCATAAATCCCTATGGTCGCGGCAAATTTATGGTTGAGCAGGTCCTTGATGATTTCAGGAAGGGGCACGGGATAGAATCAATCTGCCTGCGATATTTCAATGCGGCTGGCGCCGATCCGGACGGTGCCATCGGCGAAGATCATCGGCCGGAAACCCACCTGATTCCCCTGGCACTGGAGGTAGCTTTGGGAAAACGAGCGTCTCTAACGATTTACGGGGATGATTATCCAACTGCCGACGGGACCTGTATCCGCGACTATATTCATATCGAGGATCTTGCCCGGGCCCACCTGCTGGCCCTTGAGAAAATGAAGACCGGCGAAGCCATTTCCCAAAAGTACAATCTGGGAAACGGCAATGGCTATTCGGTCAAAGAGGTCCTGGACACGGTTCGCCGCATCACCGGGCATGCCATCTCGGCCCGGATCGGACCGCGTCGACCGGGTGATCCTGCCCGACTGGTGGGCTCAGGCGAGCTCGCCCGCCGGGAACTGGGCTGGGAACCACGGTACCCTGACCTTACGTCAATCATCGAGACCGCCTGGAACTGGCATAAAAACAACCCGAACGGATTTGACGACTGACTCAACGCACTCTGGGAGCAAACATGGAACATTTTCAGAAAAGGATTCTGGTCACGGGCGGAGCCGGCTTTTTGGGTTCACATCTTTGTGAACGCCTGGTGAACGACGGACATGATGTCCTCTGCGTGGATAATTTTTTTACCGGTTCCAAGCAAAATATCAGCCATCTGTTGGATCAGCCCAATTTCGAGCTGCTCCGGCATGACATTACCTTTCCCCTGTATGTCGAGATTGATGAAATCTACAATCTGGCTTGTCCGGCGTCCCCCATCCACTACCAGTTCGACCCGGTACAGACCACTAAAACCAGTGTTCACGGAGCCATCAATGTCCTGGGATTGGCCAAACGGGTCAAAGCCAAGGTTTTTCAGGCGTCTACCAGTGAAGTTTACGGCGATCCCACGGTCCACCCCCAAACCGAGTCCTACTGGGGGAATGTCAATCCTATCGGCCACCGGGCCTGCTACGACGAGGGCAAGCGCTGCGCGGAAACCCTTTTTTTCGACTATTTTCGCCAGCATGGGTTGAGAATTAAAGTTGCCCGCATTTTCAATACTTACGGACCGCGTATGCACCCTAATGATGGCCGGGTGGTGTCAAACTTTATCGTTCAAGCTCTCAAGGGAAAACCCTTGACAGTGTACGGAGACGGTGGGCAGACCCGCTCATTTTGCTTCGTTGAGGACCTGACCGAAGCATTCGTGCGCCTCATGGCCACCCCGGATGATTTTACCGGTCCCATCAATCTTGGAAATCCGGGTGAGTTCACCATCCTCGAACTGGCCGAGACCGTCATAAAATTGACCAAGAGCAGGTCAAAAATCGTGTTTGCCGCTTTGCCCCAGGACGACCCCCTTCAGCGGCAGCCTGACATTTCACTGGCCAAGCAGAAGCTGGACTGGCAGCCGCTTATTGATCTGGAGTCGGGGCTGAAGCAGACCGTGGCTTACTTTAGATCACTGCTGTGACTGCCTGAGCGCAGAAGCACCTGAACATGATAAGGTAGACGGTACTGCGGCTGACGAAACTCGATCCGTCAGGGAAAAGAAGTAAAAACAGCCGTCAGCGCAGCGCGAGAAGCATGTGAATCTGATCATTAATTTACGCCGCAGTCGCCGATAACAACAACACGATATACAGGTGTTCAAGAACTGCGCATTTCCTCTGGAGATGACAGCAGCCCCTTCTTTATTCCATCCAAAATCCAATCAAATCCGTTTCTGAGCCAATTAAATCTTAAGATCCCTAGCGCCGGAGTGTGCATCGCTGTTCAAATTCAACCTCGCGATCCGCATATCCAAGGGGCAGTGTCAAATTTCAAACCTTACGTGAACTTTTAGCGTCAAAATATTTGCCACCCGCGCGACGATTTCTATTAATATTAGTTATTACGAATGGTTATATTTAAAAATGAAGTGGTATGGATGTTGCAGTTCAAGTTAATGCTCAAGTCCTCATTGGGCCGGTATGTAATCCAGGGGGCGGAGCTGTATCGACAGTAACATAACCTGACCAATCTGAATCGGACGACAGGTGACACGTATGGAAAAAAACAGCCAAACGCTTACCATCAGCCAGATAAGCACATTGTTGAACGTATCGAAACCGACCCTTCGTTTCTGGGAAAAAGAATTTGCAGGGATTCTGGTTCCCATGCGAACCGACGGTGGGCAGAGACGCTATACGTCCAAGCATGTTGAAATCGTTAATGAGATCCGATCCCTGAAGAAAGCGGGGTTAAGTTTAGACGAGATCAGAGCGACGCTAAATGGAAAAATCGTAAGGAACCTTTCAGATCATCACGGGATCGATAATTTGGCCGAACGCGTGGCGGACATGGTGCGAAGAGAAGTTGTCAAATATTTGGAAAGGCATGCGGGCCAAACAATGGGTTCGGCGGATGATTCTGTATCCGCCGGGTACGCTGCCAGAATACCCAATCCTGCCGAAAGGCGTTAAGAACAAAGTTGTGGCGGTTGGACGCCAGAAAGAAGCATACGAATGCAACTCCCAAACTCATTCAAAGAACCAGTCTACGTGACCAGGCCTGCACTGCCCGACCCCAAGGAGGTCTACGCGAAGATTGATGAAATCTGGAGCACTCAGTGGCTTACCAATATCGGGCAACAGCACAGAGCGTTTGAATCTAAGCTGCAAGCATATCTACGCGCGCCTAATCTGAGTCTGTTCTGCAATGGCACGATGGCTTTGCAATTGGCCTGTCAGGCATTTCGTCTTTCCGGAGAGGTCATTACAACCCCTTTCACGTTTGCGGCGACTTCACACGTCCTATACTGGAATAACCTGAAACCGGTGTTTTGCGACATAGACCCGCACACGTTCAACATTGACACCAGTCGCCTGGAGTCTCTGATTACCCCCCATACGACCGCTATTTTGCCCGTCCATGTTTTTGGATACCCTTGTGATACGGATACGATCCAATCGATTGCCGATCGCTATGGCGTCCGCGTCATATACGATGCCGCGCACTGTTTTGGCGTAGAGGTGGATGGTCAGCCGATTGGCAATTTCGGCGATATTGCCATGTTCAGTTTCCATGCGACCAAGATATTCCACACGATTGAAGGCGGTGCTCTAACTTACAAAGATAGCGTCCTCAAGGAACGCTTGGAACTTTCCCGCAACTTTGGGTTTATGGGCGAGGAGCAAATCGTAGTGCCCGGGATAAACGGCAAGATGAATGAGATCCAGGCGGCCATCGGTTTGTTGATGCTTGATATCATAAAGGCAGAAAGCGCCCGGAGAAAAAAGCTGACGCTGCTGTACCGGGAGAGGCTGCAGGATATACCTGGAATTGAATTTAGGCAGGACCTACCGCACGTAAAGCATAACTACTATAATTTTGTCGTCACAATAGATAAAACCGAATTTGGAAACAGTCGCAACCAGCTATATGATAAACTTAAGAAATTTAACATTTTTACCCGCAAGTATTTTTATCCGCTTTGCAGTCAATTGCAGTGTTATCGCAATTTACCGTCCGCCGCACCCGAAAACCTGCCGGTCGCGGAACACATTTCCCAAAACGTATTGAGTCTGCCGCTGTTCGGAGGATTGCAGGAAGACGACATTCACCGGATCTGTGACACCATCCAATATATTCAGGAATTTTAACGTGAAAAAAATACTGTTCCTTACACTTTACGATAATATTTGCCTGGGCAACCGGATTCTATCGGCCATTGCCAAAAGCCACGGTATCGAGACCCATGTAGTCATTTTCAAAGACCAGCGTACAAGGGCCATTTTGAAAGACAGCGCTGATTCACTGTCCTATCAATTTTACTTTGACGGCATTAAATATGGCAGCTGCTATGCAGCCTATAATGCAACCGAAAGAGAGATTGGTCACTTCATCAAGCTGGCTAACGATATTCGGCCGAACCTCATCTGCCTGAGTACGAGATCATTCGGATACTCACTTTCAAAAAAAATCATTTCACGCATGAAGAAAGAACTGGATATTCCCGTCATTGGAGGCGGGTGGGGCCCGACTTTGGAGCCCGAAAAGTTTCTCGAATTTTGTGACTACGTCTGTTTTGGAGAGGGTGAGGTGCCCATCCGCCAAATCAGTCAACAGTTGCTCCGTGCCGAAAGCGATTTTCAAACGGTGGATAACCTTATTTTCCGGCACAATGGAACCATCGTTAAAAATCCGATAGCCCGACCCCTGCAAAACGAAGATCTAGATGCTTTGCCGTTTGCCGATTTCGATCTGGCTAATAAATACCTGATCGACAATAACCGCATCTATGTAGGTAGCCAGAGTGTGAATTCCAAGATTTATAATTGTCTCGCCGGCCGCGGTTGCCCGCTGAGTTGCAGTTACTGCATGTCGAGTAAATATAGGGGCCTGTATAAAGGCGAAGGGTACAAAATCGCCAAATACCGCATCCGCGATGTCGAGACGGTAATAGAAGAACTGAAAATTGCAAAAGCCAACGGTGCTATGTATGTGCGCATTTCCGACGAAATATTTCCTATCTGGAAGGAATGGATCGATAAGTTTATCGAGTTGTACCGCCGCGAAATAGACCTGCCGTTTTTCGCCTATATCCGGCCCGAGTTTCATAGTGACGATGTGACCCGCCGACTGGTCGAGATTGGCATGACTTCAAGTGTGGTGGCCATCCAGGCAGGATCGGAGCATATCCGTAAAAAGATATTCAAGCGAATGCTGTCCCGGCACAAGATCGTAGAATTCGCCAATACCCTAAAAAGACATGATATTGATTACACTTATCACCTGATCAACTTCAACCCTTTTGAATCCGAAGAGGATATGGTTGATACTCTGAATTTGCTCTATCAATTGCCGTACGCCCCGCTGGTTCTGTTTAGGCTGGTTCCCTTTGAAGGGACACCGATAAAGAGAAGGCTAGATACCGATAAACCTGACATGCTGCCTGTAAATGTGCAAAAATGGTATGGGTATCTTTATGCAATGTCGCTAAAATCAAATTTTTACAGACATTTTAGCCGGATTATATTTAAAAATGGCTGGTTTAAAAATAGGATTCTCTTGATGGCCGCCATCTTTGTACCGGCCTTTGTCAACCTGCATTTTCAAAGGTTCCTTAAGAAACTCAGGTATGGGAGCGCGACCCTGCTGCCCATTCCGACTAAAACAAAGCAATAAGCAAGACGACAACTCATTTGGACACCATGCGAAAGGCAATATTACCAAAACGCACCCGAGTGGTGGTCGAGTAGGCCAGTATGAATTTATTTAAAGACAAATTCTTCCGGCAATTCTTTGCCAGTATGCATGCTCATCCGCATGACAATTGGGATTTTTACCGATTCCCGGATGACCATTCTCGGCATCATGAATTTCAGGTTGAAAACGCCAGCACGTCACTAGACTTCATATTAAACAATGCAGACCACTATAATACGACTTATCAGGTCCTGGCGGATGACGAGTCCCGTCGCCTGATGATCCTATTGCTGGTATATCGGGTGTTGGATCATCATCATGTAAGTTTGCCGCTCAATTCTCCCGACTACTGGAAAACAATTCAGATGATAGATTCCAATTTTCTCAAAAGGGAAAATGTATTCGTGTAGGGCGAATGGAGTTTGAATGAATACTATCTACCCACCTTTGATCTGACTCTTTTCTGCCGGTTGCGATCGATTATGGCAACTTTCATATTGAAGCAATATTACTACTGCGGCAACCCTCCGGTACAACCGGAGCCAGGCGACATCGTGATTGATGCCGGCGCTTGCTGGGGGGACACCGCCATGCACTTTGCTCACACCGCCGGTCGCAGCGGCCAGGTCCATTGTTTTGAATTCGTTCCCTCCAATATTGAGATCTTCAGTAAACACCTGGGTGTCAATACAGGCGTCAAGGAGTCGATCTTCCTTGCGCCTTATGCCTTGAGTGACGAGAGTCATCTGAAAATGAAATTCAATGATTACGGACCGGCCAGTTGTCTGAGCGCAACTGGCAAACAAACCGCCCGGACAATCACTATAGATGATTATGTAAGGGCAGAGGGATTGCGCAGGGTGGATTTCGTCAAAATGGACGTTGAAGGAGCTGAAAAAATGGCTTTGCAAGGCGCCCGTGAGGTTATCCGGAGGCACAAACCCAAATTGGCAATTTCCGCCTATCATCGACTCGATGATCTATTTGAATTGCCGCGAGCTATACAGGCAATCGATCCGGGCTACACGTTTTACCTTGGGCATTACACTATTCATAACGAAGAGACGGTTCTTTACGCAATTCATCCGGAATACTGCGCGGGGAAACGACACTCTGCAGCCGGAAAGATTGGGTAGGAGCGACTATTGGAAAAAATCTTTGTGGTAGGTTCTGCGGGGCACGCGCTGGTAGTTGAAGATATTATTGCTAAGGAGCAACGTTTTAATGTCGTTGGGCTCCTGGATCCTTTCAGAACACCCGGTACGGTTATATCGGGGTACCCGGTCCTGGGGGGGCAAGCAGATATCCCCCGATTATCAGCCGATATGGGGGTTAGGCACACCGTTATTGCAATCGGCGACAATTGGGATCGGTATTCGGTCTACAGGGAAGTCGCGGCCAGTTGTCCTCAGATAACGTTTCCGACTTCTATTCATCCCTCCGCGCAAATAGGCAAAAACGTAAGCATAGGCGAAGGTTCCGTGGTCATGCCCGGGGCAATTGTTAATAATGGTGCCGAGATAGGGCGGTTTTGCATCGTCAATACGGCTGCATCGATCGACCATGAATGTCACATCGGTGATTTTGCTTCGATTGCTCCGGGTGCCACCCTGGGTGGCAAGGTGGCAATAGGTGCGTATTCCGCTATCTCCCTCGGTGCCAAGATCGTGCATAAAATATCCATCGGTGATCATGTGGTTGTCGGTGCGGGAGCTTTGGTCTTGGGTGACCTGACGGATCAGGTATTGGCCTATGGCTCTCCCGCCCGCCCAATACGAAATCGCAAAATTGGGGAAAGATACATATAGCCGCAAACTGTATACGCCCGTAGAGGCGAACGGGTGGAATGAATACCAAAGCGAGAGGTTACCTACGGTCCTCTTTGGGACCTTTCCAAAAGGTAGTAAATTATGAATGACCCCTTAGTCAGCATAGCCTGCACAACCTACAATCACGAGAAATACATTTCTCAAGCGCTTGAAGGCTTTTTGAGGCAAGAGACGAGCTTTCCAGTCGAAATTGTCATCAATGATGATGCTTCAACAGATGGGACCGCTCAAGTCATACGAGCGTATGCAGAATCGCACGCCATCATCAAACCGATTTTCCAGGAGACCAATCAATACTCTCTGAAGAAAAAACCTTTGGGTGCTTATGTCCTACCCAGATGCAGAGGGCAATACATTGCCCTGTGTGAGGGCGACGATTACTGGACCGATCCACACAAGCTTGAGAAACAGGTTCAGTTTTTACAGAAAAACCCGGATTATACCCTTTGCTTTCACAACGGTATGGTGAAATTCGAAGAAACCGGGAAAACGCTACCCGCCATTACGAAATTTAAAGAAGATATTACGCTGGAGGACCTGATCAGGTATGACCACTTTCGTGAAAATGGCAACTTTCTGGTAGGCCCGGCACCGACTGCCAGCGCCGTTTTTCGAAATGGAATTATTAAAGAATTACCCCAATGGTTTTACCGCTCGATGAGCGGCGATATGCTTCTCTATATCCTTCTGGCGGAGCACGGCAGGGTCAGGTTTCTGAATGAAATGATGTCCGTTTACCGAATTCATTCGGGCGGGGTATCAAGCCAGAAAGTACATTCAGGCTTGACGCTCTATATGAATCGTATCGAAATGTACAACCACCTGAACGATTACTTCAGCTACCGCTACGATGATATCATTCAACCGCTAGTTTCCCGTTTTTACCTTGAGATTGTGAAAACGGGAGAGCTGGCCGCTCAGAAAAACATGCCCCTGGCAACCCGTAACCAGGATGGGGAACAGCTCTCGGCAACATCCGGCACAGTTGATGAGCCTGCCAGGCAAATATCTTCGCACGCGAAGATTCTTTTGGTCCAGGCAGCCTACCCGACCAGCCCTTTTCCGGCTCACCTACCAATTGGATTGGGCTCTTTGGCCCAGCAGTTGGAAGAGCATGGCGTCCCCTATGATCTTCTGGACCTGAACGTTCAACCGGAACATGAATTGTTTGCCCAAATAGCCCAATTGCAACCCGACTACATCGGCTACTCGCTGATGTCACTTGACCTGGCCATCAATTACAGCATCCTGAAAAGGATCAGGGATAAATATCCGCAGGTAAAAATCATTGCGGGGGGGCCGCATATCGGGTTTGTTGGGGCGAAAGCCCTGGAAGAGTGCGCGGCCATTGATTTCGGGATAATGCATGAAGGGGAGCACGATTTAGTGGCGCTTTTAAGGGGAACCTCACCGGGTAATATCGACGGGATCATCTATAGAACGAAAAACGGTACCGTCAGGCGAAACCGGCACAAAGGTTATATTCAGGCGTTGGACGAGCTGCCCTTTCCAAGATATGCCAAATTTGATTTGTCCGCGTATGACAACGTGATGCAGATCGCATCTTCCCGGGGATGTCCCCACCAGTGTACCTTTTGTGGAGCCGCATTGTCCATGGGGAGAAAATGGCGAGCGCGCAGCGCCGAAAACATCGTGACCGAACTGGAGTACTGGTGCCAAAGAGGGTATCGAAATTTCAATTTTGTCGACAGCAACTTCTTCCTGTCGAAACGCAGGGTGAACCGCTTGTGCGATTCGCTCGAGAAGAGAAATATCCGCATATCCATTTCCGTAGATGGTATGCGCCTGGACGATGCGGACCGGGAAATGTTGCGAAAAATGAAAAAGTTTGGTTTGCGACAGGTCTCAGTGGGGATAGAAAGTGCGAACGATGACACGCTGGCCTTTATAAAAAAAGGGGTGACGCTTCAGAAAATCCGGAAAGGCATGGACCTGCTCAAGGATTTGGATATCAAGGTGAATGCCTTTTTTGTATTGGGTTTGCCGGGTGAGACCGCCGCACACATTATCAATTCTTTCAAGTTTGCCCTGACCTATCCAAATATTGCAAACTGCCATTTCTTTAATATCAACCCTCTACCGGGAACTGAATTGTATCAATATGCCCGGAAGCACCAATTGATCGTTGGTAGTGAGGAGCAGTTGTACCAGAATATCGGCGGCATGGGGAATGATATCCTGATGACCAGCCCGGATCTTTCATTAGCGGAAAGACATATACTGCTGCAGTATTCCAAGGTCATATCGCGTGCGGTGGAAGTGAACCACCTATTGTATGAACATGAAAACGGCAGGCTGGCCGATCTTGACATTCACGCTATTCAAAACGAAGCCGCGAGTTTGCAGGGTATTTCGCAAAAATACATCAGGTTGCTCGCAGAACAGAAAAACGCGCCTCCGGCCAAGGCACAAGACAATCAAAAGCATCCAGCCATGGATCCCCAGCCCGGTAGGAAAACACAAACCGCCCAACTCCATGGCGTGCCCGCAAGCACAAAAAGCAAGCTGTGCCAGGCTGACAAGATATTCACCCACATGACCGGCGAGGAAAAGCTTAAGCTGTATGAGCTTGCCGGAGAAACAGAGGGCAAGGTTTTTGTTGAGGTTGGATCCTATCTGGGGGCATCTGCCTGCTATCTCGCCGAAGCGATTCAGAATTGTGCCGACAAAAGGCTATATTGTGTCGATACCTGGGAAAATGATGCAATGTCGGAAGGAAAACGGGATACCTTTTCCGAATTTACTGCCAATACCGGCAGGTATAATGGTGTCATCGTGCCTATGCGGGGGCACAGCTCGGAGGTGGCCGGAGCCTTTACTCCGGGTATCGATTTCTTATTTCTAGATGCCGATCACTCCTTCAAAGGGATAAAGGCGGATGTGAACGCCTGGTTCCCCAAGCTAAATCCAGGGGCATTGGTCGTATTCCACGATATCGGGTGGGCAAAAGGCATACAAAAGGCGGTCAAATACTTAGACGGGACTTATTTCGACCAACTGGGGGCTTTGCCGAATATGTGTTGGGGGAAATGGCAGTTGCCGGCCGAGGTCCGGAAGCAACCGGCGGCCATCATTTAAAGTGGCGCGCATAAAACAGGCTCTTTATGACAGCAACCAAGTATACACCGGCCAATGAGCGTAATCGGGCTCGGTTCGTGTCGGTCATTGTGCCGACGCTTAACCATGCCCGTTCGCTTCAAACCGCCCTCGAATCAATCCTCGTACAGGATTTCCCGGCTGCCGGTTATGAAATTCTCGTTGTCGATAACGGTTCAACGGATGATACCAGGGCTGTTGCCGAGAAAGCCATAGCAAAGAATCCCGGCCACTCCATTCACTATATCTTTGAGCCGATTCCCGGGCTGCTATCGGGACGGCACCGGGGCACAAAAGAGGCGGTAGGTGACATCCTGGTATTTGTGGACGATGACATCGAAGCGGCTCCGGGCTGGTTGTCAGGCATTGCTACAGCTTTTAAAGACCCGTCTGTTCACCTCGTTGGCGGCCCCAGTCGCCCCCGGTACGAGGTTGATCCACCTCGCTGGATGACCAGGTATCTCAATGACCGGAAGGGCCGTATCACCTGCGGCAGTTTAAGCTTGTTTGATATAGGCGACCAAACCGCTGCCATCGATCCGACATTTGTCTGGGGACTGAACTTTTCCATTCGCAAAGCGACGCTTTTGGACCTGAAAGGTTTCCACCCTGATGGTGTCCCCAAAAACCTGTTACACCTGCGCGGGGACGGTGAAACCGGTTTGTCACTCAAAATGCGGGCGCGGCGCCTGGGTGCCTTGTATACCGGGACCGCCACAGTTTATCACCATATTCCCAAAGAACGCCTTACGGTAGGTTACTTCGAGCGGCGTCATTTTGCCCAGGGCATTAGCGATTCATACACCCAGATCCGCAAAAATGGAGGGGTGCACAACATGCAGCTCCCCGGGCAACCGCCGGAGGGTGGCCCCGAAAGGGGCACATCTCTATATGCCCAGTATGCAGAAATGGTTCACCGTCGAATTTCCGGGGCCTATGCAGACGGGTTCCGGTTTCATTACGAAACTGTGAAGGCCAGTCGCCAGCTTTTAAAGTGGGTCCTTAAGGCGGACTATTATGAATACAGCCTCCCAGACCTTCACGGCTTAACAGGAACCAGTGGTGCTTGAATCGGGTAGCCATTCGACAGGCGCCCAATCAGCTTTCGGGTAACGCATATGACTAAAAAACACATTGAACAGATATTTGATGAATACCGCATGATCGCCATCATCGTCTATGCGGACTACCAGGCGGAGGGGATCGAGTTTTTTACGCCGCACAACTTTTCGCAGCAGCTGGCCAGCATGCGGCGCCCTGCAGGCTATAAGATCCAGGCCCACGTACACAAACCGGTGCCGCGCAGTGTCCGCTATACCCAGGAAACCCTGTTCATTAAAGAAGGGAAGGTCAAAATCAATTTCTTTGATGAACAGAAACAATACCTGGAAACCAGGATTCTCCAGACCGGTGATGTTATTTTGCTGGTCTCCGGCGGGCACGACTTCGAAATGCTGGCAGAGACCGAGATAATCGAAGTCAAGCAGGGGCCTTACGCCGGTGAGGACGATAAAGAATGTTTCGAAGGAAAAATCAATGATTCCTGTGAATGAGCCGGTTGTGGGAGCGGAGGAGAAGCGGCTGCTGGCCGAGTGTATTGATTCCGGATGGATATCGTCGGAAGGACCCTTCGTGGCGCAGTTCGAGCAGCAGATGGCAGCCCATACCGGACGGGAGTTCGGGGTTGCAGTCTGCAACGGCTCCGCCGCCCTGGAGGTCGCCGTGGCGGCACTGAAACTGGGGCCGGGCGACGAGGTCATCATGCCGACCCTGACGATCATATCCTGTGCGGCGGCGGTCGTGCGTGCAGGCGCGCAACCGGTACTGGTGGATTGTGACCCGCATACCTGGAACATGGATATCGATCAGCTTGAGACCAAAATTACCCCCCGGACCCGGGCCATCATGGCCGTCCATATATACGGACTGCCCGTAGACATGGACCCGGTGCTGGACATAGCCGTTAGACACGGCCTGCATCTCATTGAGGATGCGGCCGAGGCCATCGGTCAAACCTACCGCGGGCGGCCCTGCGGCAGCTTCGGTGATCTGAGCGTGCTCAGTTTCTATCCCAACAAACACGTAACCACCGGTGAAGGGGGCATGGTTCTCACAGATGACAGGGTTCTAGCCGAACGCAGCCGTTCCCTGCGCAATCTCTGTTTTCAGCCCACCAAGCGCTTCGAGCATCGCGAGCTGGGCTGGAATTTTAGGATGTCCAATCTCCAGGCGGCGGTAGGTGTCGCTCAAATGTCCGGTCTGGCTAGGGCGGTCAAAACGAAAAGGGTCATGGGGCAGACCTACACCGCCAATCTGGCCCGCCTTGACGGGTTGCAGCTGCCGGTGGCCAAAACCGATTATGCGGAAAATATTTACTGGGTGTTCGGGATCGTCCTGGAGGACGAGGTTCCGTTTGAGGCCGCCGAGGCCATGGCTCGCCTGCGGGAAAAGGGCGTCGGCACCCGTCCTTTTTTTGGGCCCATGCATCTTCAGCCGGTATTTTTGGACAAAGGAATGTTTCCAGGTGAAAACTACCCGGTCGCCGAGCGGCTGGCGCGCAGGGGGTTCTATCTACCCAGCGGTCTGGCCCTTACGCCGAACCAGATCGATCAGGTAACAGCAGCAGTTAAGGAGATACTGGTATGACGACTTTCCAGGAATATGCCCGTTACTATGATCTTCTGTATCGGGACAAGGATTACGGGGCGGAGACGGAATATCTCAACCACCTGATCCAGACCCATCGCCCCGGCGCGACCACGATCTTGAACCTGGGCTGCGGAACAGGCAGTCACGATTTTATGCTGGCTGAAAAAGGATACCGGGTAACCGGGACCGATATCTCCGCCGATAACATTGCCCTGGCTGAAAAAAAACTGGCCGATCAGACAAGCCCGGCCGGTGGACTGCACTTCATGACGGCCGACATCTGTGAACTCCGGCTGCAGCGGACCTTTGATGCCGTTATTTCGGTCTTTCACGTGATGAGCTATCTGACCGATAACGCAGGGTTGCGGGCAGCCTTCCAAACTGCCGGTGAGCACCTGGTGCCGGGCGGGGTGTTTATCTTTGACTGCTGGTATGGGCCGGCCGTTTTGACGCAACTGCCAGCCACGCGGGTAAAACGGATTGATGCCGATGATCTGAGCCTGACCCGCATTGCCCAGCCGGACATCGATTTCAATGCCAACCGGGTCGCTGTGCACTATGAGCTCATCGTGGAAGAAAAGCAGCGCCGTGATGTTCAGCGGATACGCGAAACGCACCGCATGCGGTATCTGTTCCAACCGGAAATTGAAAATTGGCTCGGGTGCACCGGGCTGGAACTGGAAAGCAGCGAAGAGTGGCTTAGCGGCCGCCCTCTCGGCCCGGACACCTGGAGCGGCTGCTTTGTAGCCCGCAAGAGACCTGATGCACCAGATGAATACTAAGGTAAGGAACGTCGTGACTGTAAAGCAAGTTGAAAAGGCCTCCCCGGACAGCCGGCCGGCTGTTGCGCTGATCACCGCCCATGGCTGGGTCGGAATATCCAATCCGGTTATCCATACGGCCCAGTTTATGGCTGACAACGGATATCGGGTGGATATTTTCATGACGCCCGATGCCGCCTGCGAAGAGATGGGCATTTCCCACCCGGCGCTGGAACACGCTCATATCCAGGTATATACCTGTGCGGGCAGTGCTTCGCCGGTCCAGACGACCGCTGTGCTGGGGGATGTGCAGGTACCCCTGAGCGACATCGAGTTTGTCGATACCTATAGCAATAACCCGGCGGATTACCAGTGGCTGATCGGGTTCGATCCCGGTGGTTTGAACCGAGCAGGCTTGCTGAGCCTGATCTGGAAAGTACCGTATGTCTACCATTCACTGGAACTATATGAAAACGATTGGTCCGGCAAGGAAACCGAGCGGTGGTTTTCAGACAAGGCCCTGCTGGTTCTGACCCAAGACGAGACCCGGGCCGATATATTGGCCGAACTCAATCAGGTATCGCGCGACAAGGTGCAGGTGGCGTACAACAGTGCGCCGGGTGCGGCAACCCCCCAAAAGAAGGATTATTTCCACCAAGCACTGGGGATCCCGGCGGACAAGCGGATCGTATTGGCCACCGGTACCCTGCTGCCGATCCACGGCACCGACGCCATTGTCGATTCCGTGGCGGACTGGCCCGACGAGTTTGTCCTGGTCTTGCACGGCTGGATCCCCGAGCGACAATTTGAAGCTATATTGCGAGAGCGTATATCAGCCGGCAACGGGCGGATTTTTCTTTCAACGGATATTCTGGATCAAGATCACAAGAACGACATTTTTCAATCAGCTGACGTCGGCCTGGTTTTTTTCAGGCCGGAAGGCGTCAATTATAAGTTTGCCGCCGGATCCTCGGGCAAGCTTTTCGACTTTATGCGTTCCGGGGTTCCGATTATCGGCAACGACATTCCCGGGATGCGCGCCCTGGTGGCCGACAACGGCTGTGGTGTGGTGGTTCCCGATGCAACTGGAATCGGGGCTGCGTTGGCGGGGTTGCTGGAAAGGCACACCGAACTCAGCCAAAATGGTTTGCAAGCTTATACGCAATATGAATTCGGCCGTTGTTACCGCAAAGTGGTGGACCGAACTATGGCGGAAATTGAGAAGCTGCCGGTCCCGCGGCTGGCGGCTCTGGCAAAGGCTGAACCTGCGAAAAACGTCCGCCCAGATAAATTTACACAAACGGTCGATGAAACCCTGCAGCCCGATGACATCTTGATTGCCTCCTTTCCCCGTTCAGGCAATACCTGGACGCGCAATCTGATTGTCGACATTGTCAAGCAATTGCAAGGCGTCGATACGACCACCAATACCTTTGATGATGTTGAGAAGGTTATCCCGGATATCTACCAGACGAACCTGGACGCCGTGGCCGCTGAAAATATTCTGCCGTTTCGCCTCGTCAAAACCCACGCCCGATTCAACGCCAAGGTGAAAAAGAGCATCTACGTATTCCGGCGCCCGGTGGATGTGCTCAGTTCCTATTACCACTACCGGATCGATTTTGAAAACATGCCCGCCACGGATAACATTGACGCGTTTTGCCGACATAATCTCGGCGACTGGTATACACATATCGATTCCTATGTAGCCGCTGGTAAATCGCATCCGGATGACATCCTATTCATCTCCTATGAATGGCTGCACCGTGATACAGCCGGGGCCCTGCAAGAAATGGCCGCCTTTCTGAATTTGCCGGCAGACCGGGATATGTGCCGCAAAGCCGTTGAAAACCAGGAATTTAAAAAACACCGCCGCCAATCACAGCAGTTTTATCGCAAAGGTGTCGTTGGCGGCGGCAAACAGGAACTGGCGGTGGAAACGGTTGATTTCATCGAACAGCGCTCGGATGAACTGTATGCCCGCGCAACTGCCCTTACCCATGAAGCCCGTCGTAAAAACCAGGCGGCAGCGGATAAACACAGTCGGCCGTTCAGCGTCGTTACCCTGAGTGTACACGATGGCGGTGGTGCGGGACGGGCTGCGACTCGTTTGCATGCCGGATTATTGAGCAGTGGGCTGGACGCCGTAATGCTGGTAGCCAGCCGGCACGATGATAGCCCGGGGGTACGGGTGCTGAACGACGCGGCAGCCGTGCCGATAGAAACCTTTGGTAGCGATGCGCGCCCCGGCCCGGATCATTGGCAGCAGCAGTATAAAGCGTGGGCCGCGCAATTGAAGCGCTATCCCGATCGCCCGATGGGCCTGGAAATGTTCACCGATACCCAGGCCGTTTACCGGATGGACAGGGTATCTGAAATTCAGGCGGCGGACCTCATTCACCTGCACTGGGTGGCCGGGGTGGTGGACCCCGCCGAACTGGGCCGTAGCATCGGGAGCAAACCGGTCATCTGGACCCTGCACGATATGAACCCTTTTACCGGCGGGTGTCATTATGCCGGTGATTGCCGGAAGTATGCAAAGACCTGCGGTGACTGCCCCCAGCTGGGCTCACGGACTGAGAATGATTTGTCTCGACAGGTATGGTCCGCCAAAAAACAGGCTTATCAACACCTCAACCTTACGATTGTTACCCCCAGCCAATGGCTGGCAGATTGCGCGGCGCACAGCAGTCTGCTGGGGAATTTTCCGATACACGTAATTCCCAACGGGTTTCCCCTGGATGTCTTCCAGCCCGGTGATCCCGTGCCGGCCCGCAACGATCTGGGCCTTTCGCCGAATGCACGCGTTGTGCTGTTCGGGGCCGATTCGGTTTTCAACCGCCGCAAGGGGTTTCGCTATCTTCTGGAGGCTCTGCGCCTGCTGACGCAAAGGGAGCAGAACCGGGAACTCGTGCTGGTTTGTTTCGGGCATCTGCCGCACGATGCGGCGCTCGAGGTTCCCTGCCGGCTGGTTGCCCTCGGCAGCCTTGCAGATGAAGCCCAACTTGTCCAGGCTTATGGTAGCGCGGATGTTTTCGTGCTGCCTTCCCTGGAAGATAATCTGCCCAATACAGCCATAGAAGCTCTGGCCTGCGGGGTGCCGGTGGTGGCCTTCGACTCGGGAGGCCTGCCGGAGATTATCGAACACCGAAAACCCGGCTACCTGGTAAAGCGCCGCCATCCGAAAGATCTTGCCGAAGGTATTGACTGGGTGCTCTCGGCATCCGCGTTCGCTCAGCGAGCCCCCAAGATGTGTCGACAGAAGACGATCGCCAGCTATGATGCCATAGACCGAGCAGCCGATTATACCCGGTTGTATGAGCAGGTCCTGACAAACAACGCACCCGATGCCAAAGTTACGCCTGCGCAGGCAACCGGCAGCGTTGCGGACGAGCTGGGCCAGGCAATCCAGACCAGACTCGCCGACTTGGAACGGAATCCCGCTGATTCCCGGATCCTGCTGGATCTGGGCGCACTTGCGGACCGGGCCGGTCGTTCGGCAGAAGCAGAGATATTTTATACACAGGTCTTGGACAAAGATCCGCTAAATGTAGACGCCCGGGGTTATTATGACACCCTTTACGGCTATCGGCCGGGGCAATTGACCGGGAATACCGCTGGAAAGGCCGGGGAGGACTATCTGGTCTCGGCCATCGTTTCAACATATAATGCCCGACGGTTCATCCGCGGTTGTCTGGAAGACCTCGAGGCGCAGACCATTGCGGACCGCCTTGAAATTATTGTTGTGGACAGTGGCTCTGAGCAGGATGAAAAGTTTGTGGTCGCACAAATGCAACAGCAGTATGATAATATTGTCTACATCCGGACAGAGGAACGGGAAACCGTCTACGGCGCCTGGAACCGCGGCATCCGTGCCGCCCGGGGAAAGTATATCACCAACGCGAATACCGATGACCGTCACAGTCCGGATGCCCTGGAACGCCTGGCCCATATGCTTGAAACGCGGCCGGACGTGGTGTTGGTCTATGCCGATGCCTTGCATACGCAAACAGCCAATGAAACCTTCGGGGCCCATACCCAGACGGGTGTTTTTCACTGGCACGATTGGGATCGGGTGGCGTTATTGACCAAAGGCTGCTTTATCGGTCCGCAGCCCATGTGGCGGCGCAGCGTACACGACAAGTACGGCTATTTTGACCCGGACCTGGTTTCTTCGGGCGATTTTGAATTCTGGCTGCGTATATCCCAGCAAGCGGAAAAATTTGTCCATCTTAAGATGCCCCTCGGACTCTATCTGGATCGCGAAGACAGCATCGAGCATGCTTCCACATCCATCCGGGCCCGGGAGGACAAACGTACTATCAATATGTATCGCCAGGCAGCTGCCGAAGGTCGGATTATAAGACGCCGGCCGGTGGCCGACCAATCCCAAGACCCCGCGTCAATCCAGACCGGAACGGAGGAAATAGAAAAGGGCGGCACCCATGAAACGGACCGCCCCAAAGGAGATAACATCATGACAACTTCAGACCAGTCACCGTACAGCCCGGAAACGGAAGCGGCCCTGATCGCCTACATGGAAGAGAAATTGCGGGGGCGGGTAAGTGCCGCTGTCATCCATAATGATCTGGGCGTTATGTACTGCCGCAAGGGTGATCATCCCAAGGCCCTCGCAAACTTCACCGCGGCGACTGAGCTTGATCCGGAAAACGGTGATTACTTGAAGAACTTGGCCGATTTTTATTACTCCGTCCGGCAGGACAGCCGGGCGGCCCTGCCGGTCTACAAAAAATTGCTGACCTTGGATCCGGTAGACACCACCGTGCTCACGATTATAGGTCACCTTCACCTGGCCGAAAAAGAGTTTGGCCAGGCCAAGGTATACTATCAGCGGATCCTTGTCCTGGATCCGGGTAATACCGAAATCCAGAGCTACTTGGAAAACATGGGGGCACCGCCACAGGGCATGCCCGCTGTCCAACCGGGCGATTCCCCCGACCAACTGTATGAACAGGTGCAGAAATCCGTGGAACAGGGCGATGTCCAGGGCGCCTGCCGGCAGCTGGAAGAACTGGTGGCGGCGTATCCCGAATACGCCCTGGCGTACAATGATCTCGGTGTTCTGTACTATCAGACCGGGAACAAAGAGAAATCCCTTGCGGCCTATCAGCAGGCCGTGGCACTCGAACCGGACAACCTGACCTTTAAAAAGAACCTGGCGGATTTCAAGTGCATCGAGCTGAAACAGCTTGAGGAGGCGGTGGAACTCTATAACGACATTCTCGCTGCTCAGCCGGACGACCTGGAAACCCTGACCGCCTTGGGGCAGGTGTGCGCCATGCTGGGTAAAGCGCAGGATGCCCGCCACTTTTTCAACCAGGCCCTGACTGCAGAGCCGTGGAACACGGAAGTAAGACAGCTGCTGATTGACCTCGATAATAAACAACAACCGGGCGCTGCCGTCCCGACGGCCGAACAGATGCATGTCGAGGCCAAAACGCTGGCGGAAGACGGAAAATCGGACCTCTCCCTGGCCCGGCTGCGGGAACTGGTTACCGCCTACCCGGACCTGGCCGTCGGTCACAACGACCTGGGCGTGATGCTGTACCAGGCCGGAGACAAGGCGGCCGCTCGGTACCATTATGAGCAGGCAGTCGCGTTGGAGCCGGACAATTCAGTATTTCGCAAGAATCTGGCTGATTTTATCTGCCTGGAGCAGGGGCGCGTGGAAGAGGCGATGCAGATCTATATCGAACTGCTAAGCCGCACACCGGATGATGTGGAGATTCTGACAACCCTGGGCCAGGTCTGCGAGCAACTAGAACAAATGGATGATGCCGCGCGGTTTTACGAAAAGGCCCTGAACGTGGAACCCTGGAATGCCGATATCCGCCAGCGGATGGAGGACCTGCAAAACAGGTAGCGTCAACGGTCCTGGTTTACCTAATTTAACGACAGTAGTTGCTATGATGCCTTTCACAATCATTGTCATCCACCGAACACCAGGGCAATTGCCTGCCTGCCTGGAAGCCGTGCGCGCTTTTTCCGACTTTGAAAGCGAGCTGTATATCGTCGCAACGGCCGGTGCCGGTGGCGGCCCGCGTTCCGGGCCGGACAACACCGGCGATGGCAGCCTGGCCACCCCATATACGGTCAGGGTAAGCGCCGGCAAGAACCTGGTAAAGGCCTGCAATGCCGTTTTGAATTCGTGCCGGCACCCGCGGGTTGTTTTCCTGGACAGCGGGGTCATCGTTACCGAACACTGGCTGCCGGTGCTGGCAGACTGTTTAGAGAACGCGCCCGGGGCGGGGATGATCGGTCCGCTGACCGATGGCCATTTTACGGGTTTGTCCGGGGCGGTGTTCGGACCGGCCGGCACGAAGGGATCCATTGCGAGCCCAGGCGTCGCCGGTCTGCGGCAAGGCCCTAACCGCCGGATTGCCGTGCGCCGGCCGCCCGTCCAATGCCTGGCGGCGAAAACTGTAACCATCCGCGCACTAGGCTATCTGGACGAAACCCTGGTGGATCCGCACGCTGCCCAGGCAGACCTTTGCCTCCGCGCGGAACTGGCCGGCTTACGGAACTATCTGGCCGGGGACGCATGGGTGTATGCCGACGTCCAGACGCAATCGGATGGGGGGCAAAAGGCCCTGCGTGACAAATGGGAGAGCCTGGATCCGGAAAGTGATCTGCGTCGGCATTATGAGGCCCTGAAACTATGCCACCGGGCCACTCAGGCCTTTTTTCGAGAGGAGGCGGACCAGGCCGTTGAACTTTTTTTGAAAGGAATCGGGCTGTATCCCGCGGAAAAGAGGTTGTATCTGGACCTGGCCGCTATGCTTGCGGATGCCAGCCGGTATGCGGATGCCCTGCAAACCCTGGCGGAAATGCCGGATGCCGGCCACGGGCCGGACGCACAGCTGATCCGCGCCCTGTGCCAGCAGGGTATCGGGGAGCTTGACCAGGCCCGGGATACGATAGAACGCATCCTGGCGGGTGACGGGCAATCGGCAGCCGGGTGGCGTATGAAAGGCAACCTGCTGCTCGAAGCGGGCGAGTATGACCGGGCCGCAAAAGCCTTTCGGCAGAGCATCACCTGTGACCCCGGCTTTGGCCCCGGCTATACCGCTCTCGGGAACCTTGAATGGAGCCGTGGCAGGTACCGTCAAGCACTGGACAATCTGGAGCAGGGAATTGTGTTGGCGCCTGAGGTCGCCGCCGGTGCAACGGCCTATCATGCGGCGATTTCTCACTTGCAGGCCTATTCGCAGGCGACACCGGTGTTCTCGGAAGCCGTCGCCGCCTGTCGGTCCAGCCGGCAACTGCGTTATCTGCTTATCGATGTACTGCTCAAGGCCGGCAGGCAGGAAGATGCCATGGCGGTTATTGAATGGGCACTGGCTGATTTCGGTTTCCAGGAAGGGTTGCTTTCCGCCGCTCTGGCCGTGCGGGAACAGCTGGGCCCCTGCCGGGCTGAAACGTCCGGGCCGTCCCTGTCGTTTTGTCTCATCGTGCGGGACGAAGAAGCGGATTTGCCGCGCTGCCTGCAAAGCATCAAGCCGGTTGCCGACGAAATCATCGTGGTGGACACCGGTTCGCAGGACCGGACCCGTGACATTGCCCGGGTTTTCGGAGCCCGGGTCTTTGATTTCGAATGGATCGATGACTTTGCGGCGGCGAAGAATTTTGCGACCCAGCAAGCCGAGGCGCAATGGATATTCAGCCTAGATGCCGATGAAGTGCTTTCGGCCCGCGACCATAAAGCCCTGCGGGACGTGATCCGGGGAGCCGAGTCCATACCGGCGGCGTACGCCATTACCACCCGCAACTACCTGAAGGTCATGGATGTCGTCGGCTGGCAGCCGAATGACGGCTGCTACCCCGAGGAAGCAGGCCTGGGCTGGATTCCAAGTGAAAAGGTCCGACTGTTTCCCAACGACCGGCGGGTGCGGTTTACATACCCGGTTCACGAAATGGTGGAACCATCACTGGCGGCGGCCGGGATTCCCGTCCTGACCTGCGATATCCCCGTGCATCACTATGGCAAGCTGGATTATGACCGGTGCCGGGCCAAAGGCAAGGCATATTTTAAAATCGGCATGCGCAAACTTGAAGCCATGCAGACCAGCCCCACCGGTATCCGCGAACTGGCAATCCAGGCCCAGACCCTGGGAGATAATGCCGAGGCGGTGCGCCTCTGGGAACACTTGTTGATGCTTGAACCCGAGCAAGCGCCGACGTACGTCAACCTGGCCAGTGCCTATCTGGAGCTGGGCCGGTATGACCGGGCGCAGGCCATGGCCAAGAAGGCCGGCGCCCTGGATCCTGAATTGAAAGAGAGCCATTTCAACCTTGCCTTTAGCAAGGTTTACGCCGGCGATGCGCGCGCGGCAGCTAAAATCTTGAATACCCTTTTTAGGCGGGAGCCCGATTACCCGGCGGCCGTGTTCGTGCTGGCGGCGGCCCAGGCGTGTGCGGGTGAAAAGACCAAAGCCCTTGAACAGATGAAACGGCTGCAGTGCTCGGACCTCGCCCCTGGTCTGCCCGAGGCGCTTCACAGTCTGGCGGCGCGGCTTGAGAAGGCCGGTCGGATTGACTATGCACACGCTGTCGCCGGCCTTAATATTGGACAATGACGATCGCAGATCTATTGAATAGCGGAATTGCGCATCAGCAGGCCGGGCGTCTGACCCAGGCCCTGGAGGTCTATCGCGCAATCCTGGCCCGTGATCCCGACCACGCCGACGCCCTGAACCTGTCCGGGATCATTGCCATGCGGACCGGTGATCCGCATGAAGCCGTCAGCCTGATCAGAAAAGCACTGATCCGGGAACCCGCAAACTACGGCTACCTGAACAGTCTTGGAAACGCCCTGCAGGCCAATGGCGATCTGGCGGCCGCCCGGCAGGCGTACGAGCAGGGACTTTCGCTGGCGCCGTCCGATCCCGACCTGCTTTACAACCTGGGCCGTTTGTGCCGGGCACAGGGGGATCTGAAGCAGGCCGCGGCCTGCT
>Ga0126325_10000013_pt1 | contig 89300 bp, 73 predicted proteins | sample InaspJWI14metaG_FD_94487 | JGI IMG/M metagenome (GOLD analysis project Ga0126325, IMG submission 94487) | Marine gutless worms symbiont microbial communities from Oahu, Hawaii - Inanidrilus sp. 1 OAHU.JWI-14 metaG | ecosystem: Host-associated > Annelida > Digestive system > Unclassified...
AGGCTAGGAGCTTCGCGTTTCCCCCATTAAACGTCCCCACTCTACCTCAAGGCAGTAATCGCCTCCTTGTCCAGCGTATCTTCACTTCAATCTAACGCCTAGTGCCTGAAATGCCGCCGCCCGGTTATGGCCATCGCAATACCAAGTTCATCGCAGGCGGCGGTAATCTCTCGATCGCGAATGGAGCCGCCCGGCTGAACTATGGCTCCCACTTCCGCGGATCCCGCGATGTGAATAGCATCAGCGAAGGGAAAGAAGGCGTCCGATGCGATAACAGCGCCTCGAAGTTTCCTACCCTTCAATGCGAGTTCAACCGCGCCAATCCGATTAGGCTGGCCTGCTCCAATGCCGAGAGTTTTCTTTGCAGAGGCAACTACAATCCCATTCGATTTCACGTGCTTGGCCACCCGCAGTGCAAAGGCCAAATCCTCAATCTGATCGTCCGTCGGTTTTACCCTCGTTGGATATGTCCATTCCTCGGCCGATCTAAATCCACGGTCGACTTCCTGAAGACAAATGCCCCCATCGATAGGTGCGAACTCCCATCTGTCGGCAGGTGGACCTTGGATAGTAAGAACTCTCAGTTTTCTTCTTTTCTTGAAGACCTCCAGCGCTTCCAAAGTCAGTTTTGGCGCCGCAACCACTTCCAAGAAATGCCCAACAAGAGAGGAGGCGGTCTTTTCATCCACCAAGCCATTGAAGGCCACTATTCCGCCAAATAGAGACAGCGAATCGGCCGCCCATGTCTTCTCCCAAGCATCGAGGGCAGATACTCCGAGGGCTACCGCACAGGGAGAGGCATGCTTAACGCCCACGCAGGCAGTTTGTTCGAATTCAAAGAGAGTCCGCCAGGCGGCATCGAGGTCTCTTAGATTGTTGAAACTCAATTCATTCCCCTGATGCTGAATGAATTCGCTGAGAGCTCCGAAGTCGGATCGCTCAAGAGGCAGATAGCATGCGGCTCTCTGATGTGGATTTTCGCCGTAACGAAGCTCTCTCTCCTTTTTATAAGAGAGTTCGAGTCTATCAGGCAAATCGCTGCTTCTCGGCTTAGTTACAGTGGCGTAATCGGAAATCGAAGTCATAAATCCGCGTGAACCCGAATCTTTCTCCTGGATCGCAGCGGCCTGCTCATTCATGTCTTTCAAAAATCGCGCCGCAATTGCATTGTCATAGGTGGCGCAAAGAGTGAAGGCCCTTCCAGCCAGCCGCCTTCGGGTTGAGATGCAAAGCTCGCCACTCTCCCGCCACTCGTTGATTATCGCGGGGTATTCGTTTGGATCTGATATTACAACCACATCATCGCAGTTTTTGGCGGCGGCTCGAATAATGGCTGGTCCGCCTATGTCTATAAAATCCACGAGATTTGGAAGCGATAAACCCTCTTCAGCTTTCTCGATAAAGGGGTAGAGATTTACCACAGCAACATCGATAGGATCAATGCAATTTTGCTGCAAGAATTCCATGTCGTGATTGCTTTTTCTTCGAGCAAGAAGCGCAGCGTGGATTTTGGGGTGCAGAGTCTTTATTCGTCCGTCTAGAATTTCATCCGCACCCGTGTACTTGGAAACCTCGCTCACTTTTACACCTGCCGTCATAAGAGCGGCAAGGGTTCCTCCCGTCGAAATTACTGAGTATCCGATTTCTATGAGGAAGCCTGCGATATCCACTATCCCAGTTTTATCATATACGCTAATAAGCGCGATTCTTTTCATTCGCCAGTCTCCGCTGCCCTATGATGATGAGATTTTTGCCAGCTGTCGAGCATCCGAAATAGAAGGAGGCATAGAACCTAGGCCGCCTGCTTTTTTGATTCGATTGAAAGCAGGAACAATGGCGCGGGCCGCTAAGACATATCTTTGAACAGTGATTTCCGATTGGAACCTAGGGGTATTTTCAAGCCTATGACTCAAGAGCGCTATTGCATATGTCAGGCATGCTTCGCTCTATAGATTCAAATAATCCAAGGCGGCAAGGCTGAATTCCACTTGCAAAAATTATAAAAAAGAACAATACTATATTTATGAGCTTCTACGCTCACAGCGGTAAGGATTCACCCATTGGAAATTGGCATCTACTTGGAGAGCATCTTGAAGGCGTTGCAAGCCTAGCTTCGGAATTCGCAAAACCCTTTGGAGCTCAAAAATGGGGCGAGCTCGCGGGCCGTACTCACGATTTAGGAAAGGGAACCCGTGCCTGGCAGGCCTACCTGAGAAAAAGAAATAACGTTAAGGATGCATTTTCACCGTATTACAAGGGAGAAGTGAAGCATGCCGATGTGGGAGCACGCCATCTCTACCAGCATTCCCAGGAGGCCGGTAAGCTTCTAAGCTACGCTGTTGCCGGCCATCATGGAGGGCTGCCCTCCTGGGTGGGCGTGTCTGCTGGAACCGGCCTTAAGGCGCGTTTGAAAGGGAGCCAACCCAACATCGAGATTCCACTTCCGTCGTTGGATTTCCCTGAAAAACCTCCCTTTCATCCTGATGAGAATAGACTTGGCTACCAGCTTCAGTTTTTCACTCGAATGCTGTTTTCATGCTTAGTAGATGCTGACTACCTGGATACGGAGCGAAATCTAGATGCCGATAAGGCCAGCGGAAGAGGAGCCTCTCCTCCCCTTGAAGAGATCCACAAGCGCTTTTGGATTTCATTCGATAAGCTGAGAAATGAAGCCGATGCCAGTTTAGAAATCAACAAACAGCGTGAGCTTGTTCTAAATAATTGCATGGATGCCGCCCAAAAAGAACCCGGTCTCTTCTCCTTAACAGTGCCAACGGGCGGTGGAAAAACACTGGCCTCCCTAGCCTTTGCCCTGGAGCATGCAAGAAAGTACGGCAAGGAGCGAATAATCTACGTTATCCCCTTTACAAGCATTATCGAGCAAAACGCCAGAGTATTTAGAAGCATGGTGGAAGAGGATGCGGTTCTAGAACACCACTGCAACTATATACAGGATGAGTCGGACTGGAAAATCCGCTTAGCCGCTGACAACTGGGATTCTCCCATAGTGGTGACCACGAATGTCCAGTTTTTTGATTCATTCCATGCCTCTCGCCCAGCACGCTGCCGCAAACTCCACAATATTGCCGAAAGCATCGTAATTTTCGATGAGGTACAGGCCATTCCGGTAGAAAAGCTAAAGCCCTGTATTGAAGTAATCAGAGAGCTTTCTCTCAACTACGGTGTAACTTCTCTGCTTTGTACAGCCACTCAGCCGGCCCTGGAATACTCCAAGGATTTCAAATCGGGGTTAAAAAATGTTAGGGAAATTGTGCAGGATATCCCAACCCTCTTCAGCAGTCTAAAAAGAACGGAAGAATCCTTCATAGGAGAACTGGATATTGAAGGTGTGGCGGCCAGGCTATCCGATTGCCAACAGGTTCTTTGCATCGTTAACACCCGAAGTGAGGCTCGAGAAATATATGAGGCCCTATCGGAATCAGAGGGTAATTATCACCTTAGCGCCCTGATGCATCCGGCTCATCGAACGGAAATTCTAAATGAAATTCGGGAGAAACTGGAAAAAAACCGCCCCTGCCGTGTGGTAAGCACTCAGCTTATTGAAGCCGGGGTAGACGTGGACTTCCCCCGTGTCTATCGGGCGGTATCAGGAATCGACAGTATTGCCCAGGCGGCTGGGCGATGCAATCGAAATGGAAAAAACAAGGGGGCCCAGCCTGTTTTCATTTTTCAGCTTCCCAAGAGTAGAAGCATTTCTTATCTCCAAAAGGCTATCCAGTCGGCCAAGAAATTGTTTGATCGTTTCCGCGATAGGCTTACAAGCCCCGGATGTGTCGAGGAGTATTTCAACGATTACTTCTGGAAGAATGAGCAACTAATGGACTCTGACGGAATACTGGCAAAAGGTTCTCAATCAGGAAGTGGCAATATTCAATTTAAAGAAATCGCCAATTTTCAGATGATTGAATCGGCAACTGTGCCTGTTATTATCGCCTTGAACGAAGAATCCCTGATGCTGGTAGAATCCTTAGAAAGCTCAGAGCAGGGGGAAAGGGAGGTTTTTCGAAAACTCCAGAGGTTCACGGTTCAAATTTATTGTTGGGAGCGGGAAGAGATTCGGGAATGGCTGGAAGAATCTTCGATAAAAGAGGTATTTGTTCTGAAGAACAGTGAACTCTATTCGGAGAAAACCGGCCTGCAACGCTCTCCTCAGGGAGAAGCCTTTATCTTATAGGAGGCTCCGATGAATTATGGAATCAAACTGCGGGTTTGGGGGGATTACGCCCTATTTACCCGCCCGGAAATGAAGGTGGAACGGGTTTCCTACGATGTGATAACTCCATCGGCAGCCAGGGGAATCCTGGAAGCCATCTACTGGAAGCCCGCCATACGCTGGATTATCGATCGCATCCATGTGCTCAAGCCCATACGGTTCGAGAATATCCGCCGAAATGAATTGGCAACTAAGGCTCCCGTAAAGGGGAACCCTGTCTGCCTCTTTATCGAAGATGACCGCCAACAGCGAGCCTCCCTGGTTCTCCGAGACGTTGAGTACGTTATCGAGGCTCACTTTGAACTGACGGATACGGATGATAAAAACGAGGGGAAGCATAGCGAAATGTTCAAACGAAGAGCCCTAAGGGGGCAGTGCTTTCACCGTCCCTACTTTGGCTGCCGAGAGTTCCCAGTAAAATTTGAGTGGTGCGAAAGCATCAAGCGCTCGCACTTTGCCGATCAGGATGAACGAAATCTGGGCTATATGCTCCATGATATAGACTTCGCCGACAATATGAAACCTCATTTCTTTCGGGCCCTAATGCGAAACGGAGTAATTGATTGCCATCAGGAGGTGGTATCGTGATTTTTCAATCCCTGATAGCCCTTTACGATCGTTTATCCAAGGAGGACGAAGATGATAAGAAAAAAGTGCCCCCCCCGGGCTTCAGCATAGAAGATATCGGCTTTTTCATCACCATAAACAGGGAAGGAGAACTTAGAGGAGAACCTGAGGACCTACGAAAAAGAATCAATGCCCAGGGTTACGAATACCGGAGTTCCGTTGTACCCTATTCCAATGAAGTAAATGTTCGCTCCGGGAATACTCCAACTCCCAATTTCATGGTTGATAAGGCAGTTTATACCCTCGGCATACCCGGTAATTCACGAAAAAACAAGCATCATCGTTCCTTTAAGGAGCTGATCGATGAGGTATGCGGCAGCTCTCAGGATGAAGGAGTCCTGGCCGTTAGGGCCTTCCTGAAGAAGTGGAAACCGGCAAAAGCAAAAAAGCCCTCCTGGCAGGAGATTTACGGCCTGTATGGGAAATGGGTGGCATTTAAGCTAGAGGGAAATAGAGGCTTTGTTCACGAGCGCCCTGAGGTAAGGAAGCTATGGGGCAATTTTGCTAAGCAAAAAAAATACCCTCAGGGAATCAGCCTAGTAGATGGGCAGATTCACCATCTTCAACCCCAATACGCTCAATTCAAACTCGGTGGTACTGGCGCCTCTCTAACTTCCTTCAATAAAAAGGCTTATGAATCCTATGGAAAGAAAAGGGGGGGAAATGCGCCAATCTCAGTGGAGGCGGAATTTAAAAGCTCCGCTGCTTTAAAATTCCTTCTCCGCCGAGATAATGGACTGCGCATAGATATTGGGGATGATGTATTTCTTTTCTGGGCGGAGAGAGAATCGAGTATCGAAGAAGGCGTGAAAGGATTCTTTGCTCCGGAGAGTGAGCAGGACAAAGAAGTGGAGGTAGAAAAATTTCTGGAAGCGGCTCAAAGTGGGGTTCTTCCCAATGAACTTAAGGGAGATGGAGAGCTTAAATTCTACATCCTGGGATTGGCCTTGAATAGGGCTCGACTGGCCCTCCGCTTCTGGCATGTAAGCACGGTGGAAGAGCTGATGCATCGACTTAAGAATCACTTCGAAAATCTAGAAATGGAAAGAGATTCAAAAAGGGATATCCAACATCCGAGAATCCGGCATCTATTAAGGGAAACGGCCCGGGAGAGCAAAGACATCTCTCCGGTTCTGGGAGGAGCTTTGATGCGTTCCATCCTTAGCGGCTCACCATACCCCATGAGCCTCTACCAGGGAGTCATGGAACGAGTTAGGATTGATAGAGAAGATGATAAAAAAGATAAAAAAGATAAAAAAGATAGAAAAGATAGAAAAGATAGAGAAGATGATAAAAAAGATAAACATATCAATTGGTATCTAAGAGCTTCCATACTGAAAGCGGTATTGAAACGAAATTATAAGAAGGAGATTTCTATGTCACTAAACACAGAAAGACGTGAAACAGCCTATCTATTAGGCCGGCTCTTCGCAGTTTTGGAGAAGACTCAGCAGGATGCAGAACCGGGTATCAATACAACTATTAGAGACAGCTACTTCAGCGCCGCGGCGACAACTCCGGCCAGTGTCTTTCCCAGGCTGCTCCAACTCTCTCAGCACCATATCAAGAAGTCTAAATATGGATATGTCTTCGACAAGAGAATGGAAGAAATAATGGAGCACATTGAGAGCTTTCCCTCCCATATGAACCTGCAAGACCAGGGGCTTTTCGCAATCGCCTACTACCAGCAAAGAATTAAAAAATACAAGAAGAGAACAACTGAAGGAGAAAAACATGAGTAAACCAATTGAAAACCGTTATGAATTCGTATTGCTCTTTGATGTCAAAAACGGCAACCCAAATGGGGATCCCGATGGAGGGAATATGCCCCGCATCGATCCGGAAACCGGCCATGGGATTACCACCGATGTATGCCTCAAACGAAGGGTGAGAAACTATGTTGAGCTCGTGCATAAGGATAAATCCCCCAACTGCATCTATATCAAGGAAAAGGCTATATTGACCGTACGGCGAAAACCAGCCGATGACTCGGTGAAAAAAGAGAAAGACAAGGCGGGGAAGGTAAGTAAGGCAAGAATTTGGATGTGCAAAAATTTCTTTGATGTCCGCACCTTCGGCGCGGTAATGAGCACCAAGGAAAACAACTGCGGACAGGTTCGCGGGCCGGTTCAGCTCTCCTTCTCCCGAAGCATCGATCCGATTGTCCCCTTACAAGCTACTATAACACGGATGGCTGTGGAAACCGCAAAGGAGGCTGAAGCACAAGGTGGAGACAATCGAACCATGGGAAGAAAGGCCTATATTCCTTACGGGCTTTACCGGGCTCACGGCTTCATCTCCGCTCCCCTGGCCAAGCAGACAGGGTTTTCCGAGGAGGATCTCAAGCTCTTCTGGGATTCTCTAATAAATATGTTCGAACATGATCGCTCCGCATCGCGGGGAGAGATGGCCGCTCAGAAGCTGATTGTATTCAAGCACAGTTCTGAATTGGGGAATGCGCATTCTCAGAATCTATTTGCCCTAGTGAAAACCGAACGTATAGATAAGGATAACCCCCCCCGCACGGTTTCGGATTATGAAATAACCATTGATAGAGGGTCCGCTCCTAAAGGAATCAAAGTACTCGAAATGCTCTAACATATCAATCTATGCCCTATTCCGAAAAGGAATTCATTATGCTCTCCTCCCTCCAGCACTACGCCTTCTGCCCCAGGCGGTGTGCCCTTATTCATAAGGAGCAGTGCTGGACGGAGAATTATCTCACTGCCAAGGGAGATCTCTTTCACAGCCGGGTAGACAGTTATCCGATTGAAAAGAGAAGAGGGTTCAGAACGGAATTCTCCATGCCCATTTGCTCCTTCGAATTGGGGCTTTCGGGGAAAAGCGATATCGTTGAAATCCGCTGCCAAGGCAAGAAAATCCGCGAGGTATGCCCCGTGGAGTACAAATCGGGAAAAAACAACAAGCACACCAGGGCAGACGAGGCGCAGCTCTGCGCTCAGGCATTATGCCTCGAAGAGATGATGGGCGTAGAGATTGAAATAGGGTATCTCTACTACGGTAAGGATAGGCGGCGCTTCCCCATTGAAATGAGCCGGAATCTCAGAGATGAGACGGTTCACACTGCCCACAGCATCCATCAGATGCTACGGGAAGATAGGCTGCCTCCTCCAATTAAGAAACCCCATTGCAGGTCTTGTTCCTTGAAGGAGGAATGCCAACCCGATCTTTCGGCAAAGTCTGGAGTAGTTCGAAGCTGGATAGACAGAGTTTTAAACCAAGAGAGAGACCCTCCATGATGCGCCTGTTCAATACGCTCTACATTACCACCCAAGAGGCCTACCTGGCCCGCGAGCGGGAGACCATAGCCATTTACATAGGAAATGAGAAGAAGCGATTCCCTCTGCATAATCTGGATGGAATCATCTGCTTTGGAAATATACGGCTCAGCCCCTTTCTCATCGGGGCCTGTGGAGAAAAGGGAATTACTATCAGCTATCTAAGCGAAAATGGCAGGTTTCTTGGACGTTTCAGCGGAGAAGTGTCGGGAAATGTTCTTCTTCGAAGACAGCAGTACCGCTATGCCGATTCAACCCAAACCTCGGCGCAAATCGCGGGGAACATGATTACTGGGAAGATTTTCAATACGAATTCAGTTCTCAAGCGCTTTTTGCGGGATCATCCCGAAAAAGATAAGGAAAGAAAAATAGAGGAGACCATATCCCGTCTTAAATCCTACCTCAACTACCTAAAGAAATCTCCCGAATTGGAGACTGTACGGGGAATTGAAGGAGAGAGCGCGTCTGCATACTTTGCCCTCTTCGACTGCCTGATTATACAGCAATCCAAAGATTTCATCTTCTCTGGACGGAGCCGCCGCCCTCCCATGGATAGAACAAACGCGCTACTCTCCTTTGTTTACACCCTTTTATATCACGATATGATTTCAGCCTGCGAATCCGTTGGACTCGATCCGGCAGTGGGCTTTCTCCACAGAGACAGATCTGGACGCAACAGTCTTTCTTTGGATCTGATGGAAGAATTCCGACCCTTCTTTGCAGACCGCCTAGTACTCTCACTGGTTAATCGACAGCAAATCAACCGTGGAGATTTCAAAGAGCACGCCAGCGGCGCTGTTTATATGAAGGAGAATTCCCGGAAAATAGTGGTAGAGGCGTATCAGAAAAGAAAAAGGGAAATTATTACACATCCCCTTCTAAAGGAAAAAATGCCCTTGGGCTTAGTTTTCCACTATCAAGCTCTGCTGCTCTGCCGGTTTATTCGGAAAGATCTTGATGAATATCCCCCCTTCCTTTGGAGGTAAAACATGCTGGTACTGGTGAGTTATGATGTTTCAACCGAGGATTCACAGGGATCTAGGCGTCTTCGTCATGTAGCGAAAATTTGTGAAGACTATGGTCAGCGAGTACAGTATTCCCTCTTTGAATGCTTAGTAGACTCTGGACTCTGGCTAAAAATGAAAAAGAAACTGGAGAGTGTTATTGATTCTAAAAAGGATAGCCTGCGGTACTACTACCTGGGGAGCAATTGGAAACGCAGGGTAGAGCATGTAGGAGCAAAACCATCCTATAATCCGGAAGGAACCCTGATTGTGTGAGTAAGGAAGTTCTCCCTGCATACGCTTCAAATTGCATGAGCATTTTAAGTGTTCTTAGCAATAAAATCACTATGCGGACCTAGCAGAAACAGAAAAACGAGGGCTATTCGCAAAACTTGTAATATGTTTCATAATAAGTAATTGTAATTTTCAGCTCTTTGACAAGAAGGGGTAAGCTATATTGCTTAATGGGGCTCGTGAATCCAAGGCGCTATTCCTTTGTACTGAAATGAAGTATAATCAGGCAGTCGCACCCCTCGCGGGTGCGTGGATTGAAACCTCAATCACTTCCACAATCCTAGAAAGCGTTCCATGTCGCACCCCTCGCGGGTGCGTGGATTGAAACAGCAACCACATAGGTAAGCCAATCGGGTGCAGTGGTCGCACCCCTCGCGGGTGCGTGGATTGAAACGTCGTATCTGTATGCTAGTCGCGGTGGGGGCCCGTCGCACCCCTCGCGGGTGCGTGGATTGAAACATCTTCCCATTCGCTTTGTGCAATGTCGGATCCCGTCGCACCCCTCGCGGGTGCGTGGATTGAAACATCTGCGGCATGCCCGTTTTGTGTGAATGAAGTCGTCGCACCCCTCGCGGGTGCGTGGATTGAAACGGGCCCGCTTGCCGATACTACTTTGCAGCCGATGGTCGCACCCCTCGCGGGTGCGTGGATTGAAACAATATATGAATGTTATGCAAAGATAAGACCTTTGGTCGCACCCCTCGCGGGTGCGTGGATTGAAACAACAATCGGTAGATGAGGTAGTCCACGGCCTTCAAGTCGCACCCCTCGCGGGTGCGTGGATTGAAACAACGGAAGCTCAAGCATCTGCGGCTGTAACGTTAGGTCGCACCCCTCGCGGGTGCGTGGATTGAAACGTACCCCACGGTATATACGGCGGGTCTGGCCCGAGGTCGCACCCCTCGCGGGTGCGTGGATTGAAACAACAAGTAAGGCATTAGGCGTCCACAAATATAAAGTCGCACCCCTCGCGGGTGCGTGGATTGAAACGTCTATTGATACAACTATTGACGACTCTGGGATGGGTCGCACCCCTCGCGGGTGCGTGGATTGAAACTATTTACTAATCCATCAAGCGCTGCACTCTCTTGTCGCACCCCTCGCGGGTGCGTGGATTGAAACAAAAGGATCAAAGGATGTGCAATCTAAGTCCAAGGTCGCACCCCTCGCGGGTGCGTGGATTGAAACGTCAATGCCTTGCTGGGTTATGGACCAGATGACCTCGTCGCACCCCTCGCGGGTGCGTGGATTGAAACGGATGACTGTTTCCATTTTTGGTGGTGTTTGAGCGTCGCACCCCTCGCGGGTGCGTGGATTGAAACCTGGCAGATAACCAAGCCCCCAAAAATTGAGACGTCGCACCCCTCGCGGGTGCGTGGATTGAAACTTGATATTCGGACAACCAAGCAGTACGTTATATCGTCGCACCCCTCGCGGGTGCGTGGATTGAAACACAACCGACGTGAATATCGTGGACAACCTTACAAGTCGCACCCCTCGCGGGTGCGTGGATTGAAACTGTTAGTGATTAGTGGCCCTGAGGGTACAGGTAAGGTCGCACCCCTCGCGGGTGCGTGGATTGAAACTTCCGTGAGCGGGCCGGGCAAATACGGGGTTATGGCGTCGCACCCCTCGCGGGTGCGTGGATTGAAACTCTAAGTCCTGTTTATGCTGCTCCATTACATTTCGTCGCACCCCTCGCGGGTGCGTGGATTGAAACCATTAAGCCCCCTGTCTCGCTCCTCCCGGTATTGGTCGCACCCCTCGCGGGTGCGTGGATTGAAACCGAATCAGATTGGAACCAAAGAAAGCGGGTCCGTGTCGCACCCCTCGCGGGTGCGTGGATTGAAACCCCGGGGGGAAGCTGGCACGCGCTGGACGAAACAAGTCGCACCCCTCGCGGGTGCGTGGATTGAAACCACAAGGCCCCGCCAAGTAGGGAGGCCGTAAAAAGTCGCACCCCTCGCGGGTGCGTGGATTGAAACGCGGGTGGCGGGTCGGTGTAATGATGGCCGTTTGGTCGCACCCCTCGCGGGTGCGTGGATTGAAACTCAAGGGTATTTCTGGCACTACTCATGCCTTCCCAGTCGCACCCCTCGCGGGTGCGTGGATTGAAACATCAGCATGACTAACGGGGGGGGCCAGATGAGGCGGTCGCACCCCTCGCGGGTGCGTGGATTGAAACTGCTATATGATTTTTCAGTCCTTCGTTTTCTGTCGTCGCACCCCTCGCGGGTGCGTGGATTGAAACCTGAAAATTGTCCTGTCTATAATCTGGGCCATCTGTCGCACCCCTCGCGGGTGCGTGGATTGAAACAGAAATGCGTAAACAACAGCATTTAGCTGGGTGGTGTCGCACCCCTCGCGGGTGCGTGGATTGAAACTTGGCGAGGCTATCCAAGACGGGGCGATCTGTGGTCGCACCCCTCGCGGGTGCGTGGATTGAAACGTTGTATAGCTTTAGCGCGCGCCCCAGGTCCGGGTGTCGCACCCCTCGCGGGTGCGTGGATTGAAACTAGATTCTCCGCGTATTTTAATAGCAGGTTGACTAGTCGCACCCCTCGCGGGTGCGTGGATTGAAACAGGAAATCGATGGCCTGCCTAACAGCTCCGGCCGTCGCACCCCTCGCGGGTGCGTGGATTGAAACATTAATGATGGAAAAATACACATCCGCAGCCTCCTCGTCGCACCCCTCGCGGGTGCGTGGATTGAAACAATCTCAAACCGGAAGCCCCTGTCGTTCTTCTCGTCGCACCCCTCGCGGGTGCGTGGATTGAAACCCTGATACGACTAAGAGATGCATATGCCCCACCAAGTCGCACCCCTCGCGGGTGCGTGGATTGAAACTACCATGCGTGCCGGTAGCGCCACGCCTCCCTGGGCTGTCGCACCCCTCGCGGGTGCGTGGATTGAAACTTGATGGTTTCATCTGCAAACCTCCTTCGTCGTATCGTCGCACCCCTCGCGGGTGCGTGGATTGAAACCAATCAGAAAGTCTAGATATCTTTGAATGATTCGAGTCGCACCCCTCGCGGGTGCGTGGATTGAAACAGTCGCCAAGTTGTCCTTGGCCCACGACCGGCGTGTCGCACCCCTCGCGGGTGCGTGGATTGAAACAGATGTGTCGTAGATTGTCGCGACTATCCCGATGGGTCGCACCCCTCGCGGGTGCGTGGATTGAAACCTTTGCACTTGAAATTCAAAACCCTAGATAGAAAGTGCTAAGCCTTATCAACCAAGTTTATCGCTAGGAAATACAAATCTCTCCATCTTCTAAGCTTCACCGGTGTGTTGCCTTTGCAGGAGCAACTACATAGAAGCGCATTTATTTGCTCTCAGAACTTATGTATAGGCTGTCAATATTGTATAAGATGGCTATGATCCACGTTGTGAGGTCTGAAGAAAAGATTAAGGAGATGAAGAATGAACAAAACACTGCTTGTATTGATGTGTCTGACACTAACGGTGATTCCTGCATTCGCTAAAGGCGAACCCGATACAGAGAGGGTGTACGTTTTTGCATCGGATGCAACCTGGCCGCCGATGGAATACGTTGATGATAATGGTGAGATTGTTGGATTCGATATGGATTTACTTGCGGCAATGGCCAAGGAGGGAGGCTTTAAGTACAAAGTTCTAAATACTGGATGGGATGGTATTTTTGCCGGACTTGCAAATGGCTCGTATGATGCAATAATCAGCTCAGTTACGATTACCGAAGAACGCAGCCAGAAGATGGATTTTACAACTCCATATGTCAATGCTGGTCAAATCTTGATTGTGCGGAATGATTATTCGGGTAAGAATAAACTTGAGGATTTTGCGGGAAAATCGGTGGGTGTGCAGCAAGGCACCACTGGGGACTTTGCTGTTGAGGTTTTTGCAGAAATCGACAGGCGCGCGTATGACGATGTGGGTTTGGCGATTGAAGACCTTGCGAACGGAAATCTTGATGCAGTAGTTTGCGATTCCGTTACAGCCGTCAATTTTGCCGTAACAAATGAGAACTACAGTGAAAAACTGAAGATTATTGGCGAGCCATTTACCGAGGAAGAATATGGAATCGCTGTTTCGAAGAACAACGAAGAACTGCTTGCTATTCTGAATGCTGCTCTTAACCAAGTATACGCCAACGGAACCCATGCTAAGCTGGTTGATAAGTGGCTTCGGTAGATGATTTGCCCGGGATAGAGATGACCGACGGTGTCCTTCTGCCAACCAAGAAAAGCCGCTGGGTGCTTGACTCCTGGCGAATAACCATAGCTGCCGCATTTCTAGCCATCCTAGGGCTGATATTTATCGTAAAAGACCCATACGAACAGATTTTCAGGGTAATTATTAAGGGCATTCCCCTCACCTTCGGAATTACCGGGGGAGGAATTCTGGGCTCGATTGCCCTGGGTCTGTTTACCAGTCTCGGCCAAATTTCGCGGCAGCGCGTGATTAAACTGATTGCCGGTATATATGTGGAGCTTATCCGGGGGATACCCCTTCTTGTTCAGTTGATTTTTATTTACTTCGCCTTGGGCAAGTTTTTTCGTTTGGAAGGTGTGCCGGCCGCCATCATCGCACTGTCGATTTGCTATGGGGCCTATATGGGAGAAATTTTTCGAGCGGGAATTCAGTCGATTCCAAAGGGACAGATGGAAGCCGCGTTAGCGCTCGGATTTTCGCGGGGCCAGGCCATGCGGTTGATTATTCTGCCTCAGACTGTGAGGGTTATCCTACCCGCGATAGGGAATGAGTTTATTGCGATGCTCAAAGATTCGTCTTTAGTTTCAGTTATTGCGCTTCGCGATATTCTCAGGCGTGGTAGAGAGTATGTTGCTCGAACCTTCCTTTCACTAGAAACCTACGCGCTTGTTGCGCTTGTTTATTTGGTTTTCACTCTAGCGCTTTCAAAACTTGTAGCAATGATGGAAGACAGGATGAGAATACATGAGTGATAAGAAAGTGATGGTGGAAATTAGAGAGGCAGAGAAATCCTTTGGAACTGTCCGTGCTCTTCGGGGAGTGAATTTAACAGTAGAAGAAGGTGAGGTGATTCTGATTATAGGACCATCAGGTTCTGGAAAGAGTACACTGCTGCGCTGCGTCAACAGACTCGAACCCCTAAGCAATGGGAAGATTTTTGTAAATGGCAACCTCCTTAGCGGTTCCAATGCAGATATCAGAAAAATTCGGGAAGAGACAGGGATGGTGTTTCAGGATTTCAATCTTTTCCCGCATAAGAACGTTCTCGACAATATCAGCCTTGCGCCTATAAAGGTTAAGAAGATGGCGATGAATCTAGCGCATGCCAAGGCCCGTGAATTATTAGTTCGAATTGGACTTGAAGATAAGGAATCTACTTTCCCAAACCAGCTCTCCGGAGGGCAAAAACAGCGGGTTGCAATTGCCAGAGCCTTGGCCATGGAACCAATGATTATGCTCTTTGATGAACCAACCAGTTCATTGGACCCCGAGATGGTTAAGGAAGTTCTAGATGTTATGCTCGACTTGGCGAAGGGAGGGATGACCATGATGGTAGCTTCTCATGAAATGGGTTTTGCACGAGCCGCGGCAGATCGGGTTGTCTTCATGGATGAGGGGGAGATTGTCGAATCCGGGGAACCCGAACTGATATTTACCAGCCCTGAAGAATCACGGACCAAGGAGTTTCTAGATCACATTCTTTAAGCGGCAAACTCCTCGCGCTAAGCTGTCTTTACCGTTTTTTTATCCTGTTTGATAATTCGTATAGATGCCAAAAAAGGAACAAAGAAGGAAAACAAGGCTCATTGCTAAAAGAATTTAAAACTCTCAAACCATATCTAGCCTCGTACAAATGGATGTATATTCTCGGACTTTCGTTTTTGGTACTAACCGATGCTGGGCAGATTGTTATTCCAAGATTGATGGGCAGAACTGTCGACTTAATCGCAACTGGCAGTGGGGAGGGCATCGGCAGGTTAACGCTGACAATCGTGGGTTTGGCGATTCTAGTTGCAGTAGGCCGTTATGGGTGGAGAAGCTATATTCTGGGTGCGGCTAGGCGCGTTGAGAACGATTTGCGCCGATCTCTTTACGACAAACTGCTCTTGTTATCCGGAACTTTCTATGGAAAACACAAAGTGGGTGATTTGATGGCTAGGGCTACAAACGATATCCAATCCATCAGGATGGCAACTGGAATGGCTCTAATTGCATTTGTTGATGGAATTTTCATGTCCCTAGTCATTCTAGCGGCATTGTTCATTGGATATGGGAAGCTCGGTTTTTTAATCGTAATTCCGCTGCCATTTATTACTGTTATGGCTGTTTTCTTTGGACGACTCATTGGTCCTCTTTTTCGAAAAGTTCAAGAAAATTTCGCAAAGATCAGTGAGCATGTCCGAGAAACACTTGCCGGCATTCGAGTTCTCAAATCCTTCGCAAGAGAGGAACACGCGCTCAAAACCTTCTCTGAAATAAATGCAAACTATGGGCATGCAAACATGGCCCTGGTTAGATTCTGGGGGATTCTTTTTCCGGCGCTGGGCTTTGTAGCGGGACTAACGGTTCTAATGCTCCTCTTTTTCGGGGGTCGAGGAATAGTTTATAGACAACTCAGCCCTGGTAACTTTTTGACAGCGCTCGCCTACTTGGGAATGCTGCTTTGGCCGGCCATGGGAGCCGGTTGGGTAATCAACATGTTACAGCGCGGGGCGGCTTCGATGAAAAGAATCAATGCAGTGCTTAGTGAAATTCCGGATATCGAAGATCTCCCTGGGGCTCTTGAAACTCTGCCTTCGGGATCGCTCGAATTTCGATCCTTGCAGTTTTCCTACGATGCGCGAGATGCGGTACTGCACGATATCAATTTTGTAGTGGATCGGGGTTCATCCACCGGCATACTTGGCAGAACCGGATCGGGGAAGACAACGCTGATTAAATTGATTTCAAGGATACTTGATCCCCCCCCCGAAAGTATTTTCATCGGAGGGCTAGATATACGAAGATTCAAGATGTCTAGTCTAAGATCCGTCCTTGGAATTGTACCGCAGGATGTCTTCCTGTTTTCCGAAAGCATCAGAGACAACATAGCCTTCGCCAATCCCGACGCGACGGAAGAAACGATTGATCAAGCGGTTAATATCGCGGGGCTTTCCGCGGATCTTCCCTATTTTCCGGATGCATTGGAAACCATGGTTGGCGAAAGGGGTGTAACTCTGTCCGGCGGCCAGAAACAGCGGATAGCTATCGCTCGAGCGCTAGTTAGCAACCCGGCAATTTTGATTCTCGACGATGCGTTCTCGGCCGTGGATGCGGATACAGAGGAAAGAATCCTCAAAAAACTCTTTGAAACGCGGCGCAATAAGTTAACCGTAATGATATCGCATCGGATTTCGGCGTTATCTTACTGCGATACATGTATTGTGCTTGAGGGTGGCAGAGTGAGCGCTTCGGGTACCCACGAGGAATTAATCATTGCTGGCGGCTTTTACCAGGAAATTGCGGAATTGCAAAGGCTTGAAAGCACCGAAGAGGGAACAATTGAATAGCCCGGCAGATGAAGTGAAATACGGTTATTCACCGAGAACCATGATGCGCCTGTTTGCTTACCTTAAGCCGTATAAATTCATTCTCTCGTTAACACTGCTTGCCCTGATAATTGCAACTGGAGCAGAGCTTTATCTACCGGTGATTCTTAAAAGGACTCTGGATGAAAATCTCCTACGCCGTGAAAACCGAGTTAGTCTCCACTATCGCCGCGCAGTAGGGGGGGATAGTGAAACTCTGATGCCTGCAAAAGATATTGCTCAGTCTCTTACAGAGAATGGAGTGGAAATCTCGGGCAGTCTTTTCGTAAGCCCCCACTTGCTCTCGAATCTCAGTGAGCGGGATCGCAAGGCTGCAGTGATAGCCGGCTGGCTGGATGCCGATGATTGGTACCTTATCCAAAATCCCAATGATGATGTTTTGGAGGTAATAGGAAGAAATTCGCATCTGTTCTTCGGCGAGAGCCAGGATTCGAGCTATGCCATACGAATCATCGATAGAAAGAAGCTTTCCATGGCAGATTTACGAATTCTGCGATCGGGCGATATAGAGAGTTTGAAATCAAGGTCTCTTCAATACTTGCTGCTGCTCTTAGGAGTTCTCCTGTTCAGTTTTGCCCAAGTATATCTGGCATCTTGGATTGGCCAGAGAATAATGGCGGATATTCGCCGGGAGCTTCTTGCACACCTAGCTCGGCAATCCCTCCATTATTTAGGTAAGACCCCAGTAGGCAGCCTTGTGTCGCGAGTCGCCAACGATGTTGAAACAATCAATGAATTTTTTACTAATGTAACGATTTCATTCATGAAAGACGGGGTAATAATGATAGGCGTATTTGTCGTCCTTTTCCTATTGAATAGCCATTTAGCACTAATTGCCTTAGCCGCTTCAATTCCAATATTGATACTCTTTGCAGTTTTTCAAAAGAGTATTAGAGAGGCTTTCCGTCTGGTTAGAGCAAAAGTGAGTTCCGTTAATGCATATCTTTCGGAAAAGTTAGGAGGTATGTCGACGGTGCAACTATTCAATGCACAGAACCGCAGCCGAAAGGATTTCCAAAAGAGAGGCAGGGATTTGCTTAACGCGGAGCTCAGACAAATCAAGATAATGGCGGTATTCCGTCCAATTGTCGATCTTATGGCATCGGCTGTTGTTGCTCTTATAATCTGGTACTTTGCAGGGCTTCACGATAAGGGTCTGATTAGTCTTGGCGTGCTTATAGCATTTATCGAGTTAATAAGAAAATTTTTTCAACCCGTCAAGGATATTGCGGAAAAATTCAACATCCTTCAATCGGCCATAGCGGGTGGTGAAAGAATTTTTGATATGATAGACACCGTCGATCGTATTGAAGATAGAAGTAGTTTGAACACTGAAAGGCTAAACGGTCAAATCAGTTTTGAGAATGTTCATTTCTCCTATGTTCCTGGGGAACCGGTAATAAGAGGACTAAATCTCCAAATCCAAAACGGTCAAACTGTAGCGGTAGTTGGAGCAACAGGTGCCGGTAAAACTACAATAGCAAATCTTATTACACGATTTTGGGAACCCGACGAGGGGCGAATACTAATGGACGGAAGGAATATACAAGATATTTCGCTCATTTCACTGCGGCAGATGGTTCAACCGGTACAGCAGGATGTATTTCTTTTTGCAGGTTCGGTGGCCGACAACATCGCTCTCGGTTTGAATATGAGCCGAGAGAGAATTATTGAAGCCGCCCGGCTTTCCAGGGCAGATCAATTTGTTAGGAAATTGCCGAAGGGTTATGATACAGAGATATTCGAAGGAGCCGGGAATCTTTCGGCTGGACAACGTCAACTAATCGCATTTGCGCGAATTATCGCCCATAATCCAAAAGTAATAATCCTCGACGAAGCAACAGCGAATATCGATACGGAAACGGAAAAACTCTTACAGGCGGGAGTAGCATATCTGCTTAAAAATCGTACGGCCATAATTGTGGCCCATAGGCTATCAACAATAAGGTTGGTAGACAGAATTATGGTGCTCAGCCATGGAATGCTGATTGAAGAGGGTACCCATGAGGAATTAATTCAGAAGAGAGGAGTCTACCACAACCTCTATAAACTTCAATTCACAACGGATGCCTAGTTCTTCACCGGGATTGTAAGGAAATTCTTGCAAGACTCCGAAGGCTCAGAAATGCAGTTTGAGCGAAGCGACGTTCAAAGAAAGCTAGTAGTAATCTGGCCGGGAAAAGCAAAGAAAATATCCCGGAAATGGTCTGGGTACTAACCAGAATAGGCATAGAAACTACTTTAAAAATGCTATGACGATGCTTTCCAAAAAGTGGATCTGCCCACTGGAGGATGCCTAAGATGAGCGATACAGCTTATTAGACTGGGTCTTACTCGGAATCTAGATATCTAATGAATTCACTGAAACAAATTTTATTGCCAGGTTCCCTCCATACCAAGAACCTAAGCCGTCCGCTAACAGGTAAAATCCACCGAAAACGAACTTAGATTATTCATGCAACACTGTGTGAGAAGTCAACAATCATATAGTTCAGAAACTCATTGGTTAGCTCACAGGTTTCTTTGCTGATTTTTTGGGATTGCAGGATGCTGTTCAATCCAAAAATTATCGATGATGTTATTGGCCCTGCAAGCTCGGTCCGTCGTCCACCTCTCTTAAGAATATCGACTACGGAATCTTCGAAAATCTGGTGAATTTCATCCGCTATTTTCTTGTATCTAGTTCCCCCGTTTCCACCAAATAGAATCAGCCATTCAGCAAGATAATTGTGCTGAAGTTCTTTGAAGCCGCTCAACAGGTATGAGAGTCGTGATTTTGGATTCTCAGGAATATTATCCATCAGCTTCTCTAGTTTCACTGTAAGTCTGTTTATTACGACACCGAATATTTCTTCCTTGTTCTTGTAGTAACGATAGAGATTGCCAACCGTCATATTTGCATTTGCCGCAATCGCTCTCATCGATGCCTTTTCGAAGCCTATCCTCTTGAACTCCTTTTCGGCAGCTTTTATAATTTTTGCCCTTACTTTCTCCTTTAGTACCTGCATATTGACCTCCAAGTCTATCCATATTCTTGTTTTTCTTACACTATACAATGAACAAGTATACATGCAAGCTCAGAGGATAACTTCGACCTGGCGCAAAATACACAGAAACTAAGTGAAATCTCCATGTATAGAACCTGAAGATAGCAAACATCAGAATTTCATGTGTCTATTTCTGACGGCCGGCAACTGACTTGTAATAGAATGCCCATCGCCCACCCAGAAAATCTATACCTTCGTCCACAGTATTCACAAATCAGATACACAAGAAAAACAGCGAACTCAAAATTGGTGATTCTAGAAAAAAACCTCTGCTGGCTATTCCGCATATCCCAAATTGAATTCTACTGGTCGTATTGACTGAAGCTACTTATACTCATATGGCGGGTTTTTGCTCATGAAAACAGTGTTGGTTTTCGGTACATTCGACAATCTACATCCTGGTCATCGGTGGTTTCTAAAAAAGGCTGCGCTATATGGCAATCGATTGGTGGCAGTGGTTTCAAGAGACGCGTTTGTCCAAGATTCGAAGGGCTATGCCCCTAATCAAGACGAAGCTGAGAGAATAACCAAGCTTGAATCTTCTGGACTTGTGGATATGGCAATACTGGCAGATGAGTTCATACGAACCTATGGGGTGATTCGAGAAATTCAACCTGATGTAATCTGCTTGGGGCACGATCAATTATCGCTACTAAGAGATTTACGGGCTTGGCTTGTAAGAACAGACGTGAATTCACCTGCGTTATATGTATTGCCGCCGTGGAAACGGCGTAAATTCAGTTCTACTAAGCGCAATAGAATTCGCAGCAATGCCGCAGGTTCCCTAACAGGCATTGTACTGCGGCTGTATTAGACCCTAGCTGGTTAGGCACACAGCATTCACACCTAAAGTGGCCAGAAGAGGGGCATCTGAAACCTCAAACTCGGCACTGGCCTACCTTTGATTAAGCTGGTGATTATAGCGATATGGATACCGGAGGCTTAAGCAGAGTCCGACGATGAAAATGCTTGAACAGCAGCCGAAAAGCCCGAAATTTAGGATTGGCGATTAGCCTTGCCGAGTTTTCGTATCCATCTTAGGTTTATTACTAAGTCCCCTGGGGTCGATGGTCCGTGGCGCCAATCTTTTACAAGGTCGCGCATATCGACCATCATGATAAACCGATTGCTTCCTATATCCCAAGTACTCCTTAGCCTTAAATCCAGAAGCAATGAGTTAGCTGCCTCTCGCAGCCTAATGAACGCTCCCAGCTTCCACAAGTCCGTTACTGGGCCTCCCCCCTCGATTTTTACATGCCACCCTCTATATGGCTCGATAGCGCCGCTTAATCCTAAGTTATAGAATTCTCTATCCCAATCAATTTTCAGTTTGATTCGTCGAATCACATACTCGTCATATCTTCTCGAGAATACATAATCCCAGTCACTGCTCAAAAGGATTCTCAATTCGGAGAAAGCCCAGCCAAATCCAATACTGCCCTTATCGGCAAAACGCCAGGGTTCGAGGTAGTATCTCTCTAAACCCGCCTTATAACCCACGGAGAATTGCAATCCCTTTCTAGGTTTGAACTTCAAATCAAACCTGCCGCCAATCGGGATTTCAAGCCTTTTTCCTTCCGCGCTATGGAAGTATGGCGATGAATAAATACTGCGGAAAAAGAAGCCCCAGGGGCCATCTGAGGTTCTGATAGACCAAGCGACAAAATAACCAAATCGAAGGTTAGTGCCTCCGGAAACAATGACTGTCATTCCTACATCAGATTTTGAAAACGAATATCTGAGTCGACTCGAAACAACACCGAAAGGGCCTGCAGCGCGCTGCGGCCTCTGCGGATACCAATCATCATCGCTAATTGCGTAACGAAGCATAGCGATCGCCCCAAGCGCTTCTAGGCTCCACGAATCGGTCAAGATTGGCACCGCCCAGAGAATCCCTGTATCCACAGCTCGCCGTCTTTCCCACGCAAGGCCTATTCTTGCTTCTAGCGGCATTAGGGCAACGCCAATTCTCGAGCTTGAATGCGATCGTAAATTGGCCCGATATCGAGTCTTTTCCACGAGCCTCGAGGATGAATCGTGTTCGGGTCTTCTTACTTCAGCGGCTAAACCCGTATCCCCCAGATTGCCCGCGGAAAAGAGGGATGAATTGAAACCGAACATGAATATTGAATCGCTATTCTTTGTCAATCTGAAGCTAAGCGCGCCGGAAACCCTTTCTCCCGAATACAGAAATAAACCGCTCAATCGGTGAATACCGTCCACCGTAGTCGAAACTTCGAAGCTTTCAGAGCCCTGCAAACAAAATGTCACAAAGAGCAGAAAAACAGGCATTGATAACTTCATGCAAAGTCTTACTGACTCTTATAGATTACCGCTTCAATTCAACAAGACTTGCCTCAATCACCTCACCATGCAAGTATAAGAGCGATTAGCCGCTTAATCTGGCAGTTTGCTTTGGATACGCATCGATGAATTTCGGAGGTATTGTCATGGTAATACTAACGCTAAACTGCGGCAGTTCCTCTGTTAAATACCAAGTGTACGATTGGGAAGAGAAACTCATTCTGGGCGTCGGCCTAGTAGAGAGAATCGCCGAGAAGATATCTAGGCTGGAATACAAGCAGGCAAATCGAGCTATATACGAAGCTGAAAGGGGCTGTTCTAATCACAAGGACGCAGTGGCTTGGATTCTGAAAACTCTGATAGACCCCGAGAAAGGCTGCTTGAAAAACACCGATTCTATTCGAGCTGTTGGCCACAGGATGGTGCATGGCGCGGATTTGTTCACTAAATCGGTTATTGTTGATGACAATGCTCTTGCTAAGCTCGAGTCTATTTCTCATCTGGCTCCGCTTCATAATCCTGCCAACATTGCCGGCATTCGCGCCGCTCAAAGGATTTTACCGAACATACCACACTGCGCCGTAATAGATACCGCCTGGCACCAAACCATGCCCGCAACGAGTTATATGTACGCTCTCCCTTATAACTGGTATGAAAACCACAGAATTCGGCGCTACGGTTTCCACGGAACAAGCTATATCTATACCGCAAAAAGAGCTTCGGTTCTGCTCGGAAAAGATCCTATGAAGTCTAATCTGATAATTGCTCATATAGGCAATGGCTCGTCGATATGTGCGGTAAAAGACGGCAGTAGCTATGACACTTCAATGGGTATGACACCCCTGGAAGGACTCATGATGGGAACTAGGTCGGGCGATATTGATCCGGCAATAATGCTGTTCATGATGACTCAGGATAGTATCAGTCCCCAAGCAATGGATTCGATTCTAAACAAGAAGAGCGGCGTACTAGGCATAACTGAAAGAATCATAGACCGCCGGGATGTGCATGCAGGCGTGAAAAGGGGTGATCGGCGCTGTATACTCGCCCAAAATCTCGAAACATATCGCATTCGAAAGTATATCGGAGCATATTACGCAGCTCTTGGCAGTTTGGACGCCGTGGTATTTACCGCCGGTGTCGGAGAGTTGAATCCAACATATCGTCTAAAGGCATTGAATGGACTAGAGAGGCTAGGAATAAAAATAGACGAGAGAAAGAATGACATTTCCAGAACTAAAAATGCCGAAACATGTATTTCCTCAGATGATTCTCCCATCAAAATTCTGGTAATCCCCACCGACGAAGAGCTGGTAATGACAGAGGATACCCAGGCCCTAGTTGAAGGGACATATGAAATACACAGCTCATTCAAGTATTCATTCCAAAACCATGATTATCGAAACAAATTGAGAGATTCCGCCCTGCAGGCCGACATCGAAAGCAATCCCGAACTCAAGAGCATACTGGCGCTATGAGAATTATTCAGCCTATCAAGCTCCAACTTCCCAATATTTTGACACTCATCAATCTGGCGCTCGGCTGCCTGGCCACTATGGAAGCCTGGTATGGCAGGTATACACTGGCTGCCTCATATTTGTTAGTGTGCATTATTCTTGATTTCTTTGATGGGTACACGGCGAAAATACTCAAGGCATTCTCCAACATAGGCAAGCAACTCGACACCCTTGCCGACTTAGTGAGTTTCAGTATCGCCCCTGGGGCCATCGCCTCCGGACTGCTCAAAACAGGCGCCATGAACTACCAATGGCCCTATTTTGCACTTCCGCTAACCTATATCTTGCCACTTCTAATCCCAATCGTATCTGCCATACGCCTAGCTAGATTCAACGTGGAGCAGCATCACGAAGTGCACTTCAGAGGTATGCCTGTTCCAATAAACGCCTCCTCTTATGTCGCACTTGCACTGATTCACGCAAATCCAAAATTCGAAATAGTGCGCGTCATACTGATGCATCCGCTGTTTATTATTGCCTTGATTATTATAAATTCGTTCTTGATGATGGCTCCATTGCGAATGTTTTCTCTCAAACTGAAAAAGTATGACCTAGCTTCAAACCTATGGCGCTATTTATTCGCGGCAGTAGGCATTGGCTTGTTAATATGGCTGTGGGGATTTGGGCTCTTCGTCGTTTTTATCTTCTATATCTTGACGTCCATTGGCATGAGCCTAAGACTGCGGCATCTAGAAAAGAAAAAAATAAATTCGTAAGCTCCGATACCCGTAGTACGTACATTCACGGTGGGATTTATCCATTGCGGAGAAGCAACACCGATTCTGCTATCCTATTCGCCCTTATATCCCCCAGCAGATATCGAATTATTTCTATGGAGAATTCTCCGGCTGTGCCGGCTGCCCGACTGGTAATCAGATTGCCATCCACTACCACCCGCTTGCTCTGAAACCGCCCATTGGAAACCTGGTTCTCCATCCCTGGGAAGCAAGTAAAGCTCCTACCTTCCAGAACCCCAAAAGAGCTAAGCGCTAGCGCCGGCGAGGCGCAAATTGAGGCTACGAGTCCTTTGGCCCTCATCACCGCACGGGTTATATTGGCCACTTTCCCCGATGCCGCAAGATTCGCCGCACCGGGCATTCCTCCGGGTAGCACGATTCCATCCGGTAAGGAATGCATTTCTTCAGCGAGCGTATCGGCAGATATTTCGAGCCCATGCGAACCAATAGGATTCACTGAATTTACTCCGATTAGACTTACATTAATGCCAGCGCGCCTAAGATAGTCGATTGGGGTTATCGCTTCAACTTCTTCAAATCCGTCCGCCAAAAAGATTCCTATTCGAGGCATGCATCCCTCCTAGATGCTATTCAAAACTGCAATGTTTCGTTCATGCGTGCGCATACTCACGGACTGCTTCGTGAAACTATGCAGCCTTCTATCTATCAAAAAAACTAAGCTGGGTGCGCCACCAAAGAGCAGGCTAGCTGTGGAAGTGAGGTGGAGAGGCGACTTGCCAGCTTTTGGAGCGCTAACGCAAGAAGATAAGACAGGGCTACTTCCTCTTGATCAATCTGGCTAGTATCCCTCTTCTCCGCCCCCCAGGAGCTAACTTATCGGCTTTTTTGGCTTTCGAATCCTCGCTTGATGGCTTATTCCGATTCGGCCTGGTATCCGAAGCAGCCGAAGAATTGCCTTCCTCCTCCTTTAGTTTGAAATCTTCTCCATATTTTTCCCGATAGTAGGCCAGTCTCTCGTCCACACTGTTTCTTGAGCTTATACGCACCTCTATTATCGCTTCTTGGGGAACAGCCTGTTTTTTGTCCACAGAGGGATTTCCATCGGGGCGGTTATCGTCCCTATGCTTAATCGGGAGCGATTTCTTAGTTGTACTCTGTATCCGATTGCCGCTTCTAGACCCCACTGCCGAGGATACCGCAGATTGTATTTTGGCGATTCTGGAACTCAGTGTCCTTGTGCCTTTCGTGAGGGCTTTGGACGAAGCTTTTTGCGCAGACGGGCTGATCTGTCTTTCATTGGATGCCCTTCGCTTATTTCGCGCTAAGCCCCTAGCTCCATTACGGTTATAGGAGCCATTCCGCCCATCGTATCTCGCCCGCAATCTCCCCCTGCCTTCACCATTATCCCTATGCCTAGTTGTCTGCTCAAATCTGGCGCCAAAGGGGAAAGCCATTCCCTCGCTCTTATCCTCGGCTATCAAATCTTCCTCGACCCAGCTCACGGGAATCTTGTGTCCAAGCATTTTTTCAATCGGGGCAAGTCCATAGACATATTCCTCACAGGCCATTGTCAGTGTTTTGCCCTCACGACCCGCACGAGCTGTTCTACCAATTCGATGAATATAGCTTTCCGGCTCCAGGGGGACATCGTAGTTAACCACCATTTCCAGATCGTCAATGTGCAAACCCCGGGCCGCGACATCGGTGGCCACCAGATATCTATGATGTCCCTTTTTAACTTCATCGACAATTCTAAGACGTTTGGGCTGTGGTAAATCACCAACAAGATAGACAACCGAGTGATTGTTGATTTCCAGCCGTTTTGCGACTTCCCAAGCGCTATGGCGGGTGTTCGTGAATATTATGCCATTTTCAGGATTATCACGTTTGAGTATGCCTAGCAGCAGCTTCATCTTCTCGCCCTTCCCGACATGATAAAGCTCCTGGGTTACTGTATCGACTGTAAGCTTCTCCGGCTCAATAAGCACTTCACCGGGATTATTCATATATTCCCAAGCCCAATTCGCTACCCTTGTATTTAGCGTTGCGCTAAATAGCAGAGTATTACGCTCGCTAAAGGGTTTCATTCTCTTGAGGATTCTCTTCAGATCCGGAAAGAAGCCCATGTCGAAGAGTCTATCGGCCTCATCTATTACCAAGAACCTGAAGGCTTTTAGATCAATCTTGCGTTGGTTACTGAAATCAAGAATTCGGCCCGGCGTTCCAATGAGCATATCCAGTCCATCCGCGAGCATTCGCTCCTGTGCAGCATATCCCACTCCACCATATACCGATCCAATATTGAGATCGAGGTATTTGGACAGCATCTTGCCATCGCGCTCTATCTGAACGGCCAATTCTCTGGTGGGAACAACTATGAGAACCTTCCCACCCCTCTCCTCAGTTAAGAGGAGCTGAAAGATAGCAAGGAGGAAGGCAGCGGTTTTGCCTGTACCTGTCTGAGACTGAGCATATATATCCCTGCGATCTTTGATTAATAGTTTGAAGCACTGTTCCTGCACCGGCATAGCCGTTTCGAAACCAGCCTCATCAATGGCGCGTTGGATTCTTTCATCAAATCCAAAATTTTTAAATGTCATTATATAAGAGCAATCCCTGATTGTAGAAACAAGGCGATTGACGCTTGTATCAAAAGTCTTTTCTGAGCGCTTCCAACGGTTTCACCCTACGAGCCTACCGCAAATCAGCCAATAAACCAGCCCTTACCGATGCCAATTGGCTTAGCATTTTCCTAAGTATACCATAAATCATGACATGTTAATGGTGTTATGTATAAAACCTGAAGCAAGTCGCGAATTCGAGTATGTATTTAATTTACTGAATATCGGTAGAATAGACAACATGCATTCGTCAATTGCCTTGCTTCTATTATTCACTAGTACGTATTCGTGGTGCTTAACGTGGGAATTCGCGCCATCCACCGCCTCGGCCAAACCCAAATCAATCGCCGCTCTAAATTTTGAACAACTAGAAGATGCCATTGATCTCAGTGAACTTGTTGCCGAGAGAGCTAATTGGTTCTGGTTGAAGAGCGATATCGAGATTACAAATGAAGACAATGCCTTGCTTGTTTTCGGCACAGAACTCGCTTGGTTCATATGGCTTGACGATATGCTTTTAGCTTCCGGAGGTTCCGGGCCGCCTTGGTGGGCGCCATCTCTGCCGCTGCCAAGGCTCATCTCACTGCCAAAAGACATGGATGGCGCTAGAACTATCTTGATCAAAGCATACCTGCGCAGGGAATACGCCGAGAGGCCGCCACTCGTGCTTGTGGGCGAATGGGAGAAACTCGCTAAACGGCAACTTCGTTCAATTTTTATACAGCTAGGCATTCCGATGTTTACTGTTCTTCTCAGCCTAATACTGTTTGTTGGAGGGATAGCGACATACGCCAGCGGCAGGATTCGTCCTAAAAACACACTCACCGTCTACGGCCTCTTAATGGGCATAGTTTACTCTGAACCGATTTTGAAGCTGATTCCGGGTATTACGAGCTATATATCTTGGGAGTTAATCTCCATAATTGTTGCCGCAGCCCTTCCATATGCGCTTAGTTTCTGGCGTAAGTTTGGAACGTCCTTCGGAATGCGGGAGAACCTCATCGTCAGTGTGATGGATTTTATCATTGCAACTGCGATTTCCCTGTGGTCAATCTTACTGCAGCTGGGATTCCCCCTTTTACCGGAGAGATTTCATTCATATTTTGATTTCAATCCCGTTCCAATCTATGCTCTGATAACCGTGGCAGCCGCTTTTATAATCTGGTTAAGCTGCAGTGCAAAACGCTATGCGGGGAAAACAAGCTCATTGCTGATTTTCTTGGCAGCCGGATTTCCGTCACTGATTTCCCTTCTTCTGGAATCGCCGCTCGAAAGAATATATCAAGCCTTCTTAGACTACGGACTCCCCCTATCCATCCTTTGCTCTCTGCTAACCATTATTTGGCAGGGCAGAAATTCCTTATCATCGAGATTTCGCATTAAGAGGCGGTATCAGATTATTGAAAGCGGCAGACGAAAATCTCTGCTTGAAAGGGCAAGTAGAATACGCCTCGATTCAAAGCTGCCTGCAAACGAAGCATTGGCCCGAAGCATCAGAACAACGCTTTTCCCGAACTCCGTACCCTGGGATCCAAAATGGCAGCTTATTTCGGTTTGGCAGGGCGCCAATTACCCCGTTAGCGGATTTCATGATTTTTACCTTTCCAAAGATAAACGTCTTACTGGCTTCTCCATTATGGATACCGGAGTCGAAAGTCTTAGCTCACTAATTTTTTCATTCATTGTCCGAAACGAACTAGCACGCTGCTTTGAATCGATTAAAAGCATTCCAAAAATAGTGAGCAGGGTTAATCGAAGAGTGATCGGCGCCGCGAAGGCTTCCGAGCAGGAAATGGCAGGAGTAATTGGACAGTTTGAAGATGGCTACATGACACTGCTCCCGATAACCTGGCCAGCGCTACTGCTAAAACGAAAAACGGGTAACAGGATAAACTCGATAAGGACACCGAGGGGGGCCATCGGCAATCCAGCCATTGGAAGCGCCACATCTAAGATGAATAATCTGAAAACCCTGGACGTGTCGATGTATCACGGGGACATAGTTCTAGTCTACGCACCCAGGGTACTTGAATTGACATCGGCCTCAGGAGAAACGCTGGGTCTCAGGCGGCTGGCGCTAGCTCTAAAACAATCGGGAGGCAGAAGCTTAAAAGAAGCCGCAACTAGTATAATTAGCGAGATACAAACCTTTATCGGCACCGATCAGATACCCTTATCGCTCCAACTGATGCTTATCAAGTATACCTGATATACCACACCTAACTCTTTTCCGTTTGACTTATCCCTGCGCCAACACAAGTGGCAACGGACATTCAATTATACCTCGTAAAATTTCGGATCAAGGCTTGTTAAATGCTGCATCTCGTAGTAGGGCATCAACTTCCGTTCGCCTAGGCATACTGATTGCCGCACCCTTACGGGTTACCGAAAGGGCCCCTGCGGCGCAGGCCCTACGCAAACCCTCCACCTCACTCAACCCAAAGATTTCTCCGGCCAAAAGGTAGCCAATAAAACTATCTCCGGCTCCGGTGGTATCCACGATCGGCCCAACGTCCGGGAAGAACGAACGAATCAAACCATCATCATCCACCCTTATAGCTCCCCTTTTACCGAGAGTCATCACTATCACTGTTTTCGGGTAACGCCGATGCAACTCGCTTATCACTCTCTCTTCGGTTTCGCCTACTCCCTGCTCATCGATATCTATTTCCGCTAATTCTCTACCTTCGATTTCGTTTACCACAAGCCAGGAAAGATACTCAAGCGGGTAGTTCTTAACCTCGGGTTCCATCGGCGCAGGATTCAAAACTATGCGCAGCTTGGCTTCATGAGCCGCCTCTATCAGTTCGGGCATCATGTTGATTTCATTTTGAAGCAGAAGAATATCTCCAGGCCGAGTACCGTGTTTTATCCGCTGGACATCCTTCTTACTCCAATTCCGATTGGCTCCGCTATAAAGGATAATAGCATTCTCGCCATCGTCAGCAACTTGAATAATCGCATGCCCAGTAGGCAACTTGCCAATTTCTACCCCCGATATGTCAACTCCATCGGCCGCCAGAACATCGCGAAGAAATACACCATCTTCGCCAATTCGTCCGATGTGCCGTATTCTCACTCCGGCCCGCGCCAGGGCTATCGATTGATTCAGACCCTTTCCGCCGGCAAAGCGATCCAGGGCTCGACTTGAGATGGTTTCCCCTCGCCGTGCTATGCTAGCCACCTGGAAAACATCATCGATATTCAGCGAACCGGCATTATAAATTGTGGGCATACTGAAACAAGTCCCCTTTTAGACTGCGACAGCGCTTTTTCGATTAGAGCGAAAATCCACCATTACGGCAGCAATTAGAACCAATCCTTTAACAATCTGCTGGATGTAAGACGACACTCTGAGCAGGTTAAGGCCGTTGCCAATTCCGCCCATAATCAAGGCTCCTATCACCGGCCCAGCAGCGTTTCCATAACCACCGAGCAACGAATTACCGCCGATAACGACCGCGGCGATGGCTTCGAGTTCCAATCCGGTTCCAGCTGTCGGCTGAGCCGACCACAATCTGGCAGTTAGCAGCACACCGGAAAACGCAGCAGTAAAACCGCTCAGAGTATAAACTGAAATCGTGACTCTGCCGACAGGTATGCCGGCCAAACGAGCGACATCGGAACTACCTCCAATAGCATAGATGTGATGGCCATATCGAGTTCGGCTTAAAAGTACATGCGTTATAACTAGCAACATCAAAAGAAATATCACCAAGTTAGGAATCGGTCCTATAGATCCGGAGCCTAATGCGATATAAGCATCCGGCAATCCTGATATCGGTTTACCCTCGGTGTAAACAAGGGTGAGTCCCCTACCCACTGCCATCAAGGAAAGCGAGGCTACAAAGGGCGGAAGCCTTCCCAGAACAACCAGCAAGCCAACAAGAGCGCCGATTCCGATGCCAATCAATAAGACAAAAGAGATGGCCGGAAATACCGCCCAGCCGGATCGAACGATCAACCCGGCTGAAATCGCCCCAGCCAAGGCCGCCGTGGAACTAACGGAAAGATCGATACCTCCCGTAAGAATAGGTAGGGATAGGCCGAGCGCTACGATGGCTGTAATCGAGGACTGTAGGGCGATATTGATAAGATTCTGGGGTTTAGAAAAGCGCGGTGAGATCACAGCGAAAACCAGATAGAGTCCAATCAGTATCAGAACGGAGTTATAGCGTTGAAGCAAGGCGCGCAGTCTCCTGAAGTTCATTGCTCTGCACCCGCAGCAAGATGTATGATGTCATCCTGGGTGGCATCTTCGCGCGGTAATTCACCAACCAGCTCTCCAGCCTTCATCACCAAGATTCGGTCGCTAATGCCCAGAATTTCTGGCAATTCTGAAGAAATGATGATTACGCCCACTCCTTCAGCGGCTAATTTATCGATCAGGGCATAGATTTCCACTTTCGAGCCCACATCGATTCCGCGAGTCGGTTCGTCGAGCACCAGAATCCCGGGCTCTACCGACAGCCATTTTGCAATAACTACCTTCTGCTGATTCCCACCACTCAAATTTCGAGTTCGCTTAAGCGGTTCTGACGGACGGATGTTCAGACGCCTGATCAATTCCCTTGCCGTTTTGCCTAGCCGCCGAAAATTGAGCAGGCCCCACCTGCTCAGTGAACGCAGTATATTGATTGTAAGGTTTTTTCTAACGGAAAGACCAAGAAAAAGCCCCTGGGTCTTACGGTCTTCGGGAACGTAAACCAAACCCCTGGCAATGGCCGTCCGAATGCTCAAGCGCCTGATCCACCTCCCTTCTATCATAATTTTTCCAAAGCTTGCCGGATCCAAACCAAGCAGCGCCCGGGCGAATTCAGTTCGGCCAGCCCCCACTAAACCGTAGATGCCTAGAATCTCGCCCCGATGCAGAGCTAGAGAGCAGTTTCGAAAATCCCTGCCGCTCAATTTGTCGACTTCCAGCAAAACCTCAGCTTTCGGAGTAGCATTCTTGCTGTACATATCTCCCAATTCGCGTCCAACCATCATCTTGACAACCTCGCTGGGATTGGTTTCATCGACTAGTCTGGTGGCAATCAACCGGCCATCCCGAAGAACGGTGATTCGATCAGCGATTTCAAAGACTTCTTCTAGTCGATGAGATATGTAAATTAGCGTCATATCCCGCTCGCGAAGGGACTTTATCATTTTGAGCAGAATGCGGGTTTCGGTTTCAGTTAGCGATGATGTCGGTTCATCAAAAATGAGTATCTTGGCTTTCAAAGATAGGGCCTTGGCAATCTCCACCATCTGGCGGATAGCAATAGGCAGGGAAGAAACCATTGCCATAGGATTCAGATTCAACCCGAGTTGAGCCAAATTATCCCTGGCAGCTTGAATCATCAACCTTCGATTTACCAGCCCCAGGCCGGGCTCCCTTCCCAGCATGATATTCTGCGCGATACTTCGATTGGGAAGCAGGGTTAGCTCCTGGTAAATCATGCCGATACCCGCCTGCTGCGCTCGCCGCGGTGAGCCTAATTCTTCTACATGCCCAAACAACTGGATTTCACCGCTGTCCTTGCTGTAGTCCCCAGCAAGTATTTTCATAAGGGTGGACTTTCCCGCTCCGTTTTCTCCAACTACAGCATGAATCTCCCCGGATCGGAAGGATAAATCAATCTCCTCTAAAGCTCGAACTCCGGGAAAACTCTTGCTGATGCCTTTTAGTGTAACAGTTCTCATGTTCGTCGCAGGCATCAGCGGGAAGCCACTACTTCGGCTATTTGACTAAAGCCAGATCAACGGGGATGCTAGCTGAAACCGATTCACCCATCAGATGCCTATATGCTGTATCAACTCCAAGAGAGCCAATAACATCGGGCTGCTGGGCAACGGTTGCAGCTAACGAGCCATCTTGAACAGCAGCTACGGCATCGTCTACAGCATCAAATCCAACAAAAATGATATTTGTTCTTCCGGCCGCCTTTGCAGCTTCTATAGCCCCGAGAATCATTTCATCGTTATGCGCGAAAACACCATCTATTTGCGGTTGAGCCTGGAGTATATTCTCGAAAACACTCAAGCCCTCGGCACGATTGAAATTCGCAGTTTGACGAGCCACAACTTCTATTCCGGAAATTGCGCCAACAACGGCATTGAATCCTTCACCACGATCTCGCGCTGCCGATGTGCCAGCGATGCCTTCAAGCTCTACAACTTTTCCGGAACCACCGATGGCCTCCACAAGGAATTCAGCAGCCATTTCCCCACCGGCAACATTGTCCGAGGCAATATGAGCAACAATTTCACCCCCCGCGGCGCCACGATCTATGGTTAAGACGGGGATTTCGGCGGCATTGGCCTTCATAATGCTGGGTACGATGGCATCGGCATCGGTTGGATTCACAAGAATCGCATCAACCCTCTGCTGAATGAGGTCCTCCATATTCACGGCCTCTTTAGCCGGATCATCCTGGGAATCCAGAACGATCAGCCTCACACCGACTTCGGCAGCCTTAGTCTCGGCGCCTTCCTTCAATGTAACGAAAAAAGGATTATTCAAAGTCGAAAGCGACAAGCCATAAACAGCGCCTCCAGATTCCGGATCACCCGCGGCAAATAGAACGCTCGAAATCAAAGCCAGCAAAAGCCCCTGAATAAAAAATCTCTTCATCTTGTTGTACCTCACTTATTATTATCTTAAACCGACCCAGAGCCGGTTTTTCTATCAATCTTTTGAAGCTGAAGCTCGATTCAGCAACAGGGCCATAGAAATAACTACACCCTTTATAACCTGCCCCCAAAACGATGGGATATTGAGTAGGTTTGATCCATTATTGATAACCACGATGAACAATACACCGATCAGGGTTCCCATCAATCCCCCCCGGCCTCCGGTGAAATTGGCGCCCCCAACAACCACGGCGGCAATCGCATCAAGCTCATAGCCCATACCCATAACGGGTTGAGCGGAATCCAAGCGAGCAATCAGAATCTGACCGGCAAGAGCCGCCAGAGCCCCGGCAGCACAATACACCATAATAACATAGGATGTAACGGGTATTCCCGTAAAACGGGCCGCTACCGGATTGTCGCCCAAGGCGTATAATCGTTCTCCCTGAGGAGTTAAGTTCAAAAACATCGCTCCAACAAGGAAGACCGCCGATACGACAATAACTGGCACAGGAATCGGACCTACAAAACCAGTTCCAAGAATCCGAAACGACTCCGGCAAACCCGAGATTGGTTTACCCTGCGTAAAGCTCAGCGCCAAACCTCGCGCAAAGGTCATGGTTCCTAAGGTGGCGATAAAAGGGGGGAGAGAAAACAGTGTTACAAGGGTTCCATTGAATAAACCAAGCAGCGCCCCAACAAGCATACCGCTGAAGAAAGCCATTAGGGGGGGGATTCCTCTAACCAGCAGTTGAGCCGCAATCACCGAGCTTAGAGCCAGCACAGAACCCACCGAAAGATCGATTCCCGCGGTGAGGATAACCAGAGTCATACCCACCGCGATTATGCCATTAATGGAGGACTGCCGAAGAATGTTTAGAACATTTGCTGGAGTTAGAAACCGATCCGATAGCATCCAGAGAACAATACACAGACCCAAAAAGGCAAATACCAACCCTAAGCGTCTGATTCTCGCCGCCAAGGAAGTAAGCAGCCTTCCCTTATCTATCAATAACTCCCTTCTTCAGTATTATATTGCCGTATTTCCTCACCTCGCCGGTCATAACTATAGCAAACGCATTCTTAGCCTGCTCATAGAACTTAAAACGCTCTACTCGCTGCACGGGGGGGGTTTTTGGCCAAAACCTATCAACTACGCTGCGGTAGGCGGTCTCTATTCCCATGTCCAGCCTATCATTTCCTGCCGGCTCCATCATGAAAAGCGGACTCGGAACATAGGAGTCCAGGGTTATCAGAGGCAGTATGCCCTCAAGAAGCGAAGCGACTCCGATTCCGTCTGCCCTGATAACACGTTTCCCAAAGCTATCACCCGGAAAAAAGGCATCAGCCAAAACAATTTCATCGCCATGGCCCATCCTAAACAGAATTTCAAGCAGCTCCGGAGAAATCACCGAACTGATATTTCGTAACACGGGTGCCTCCATGCCCCCTGTAAAGGAAGCAAAGCATTTTATCAGATTCTTTCCCTTCCATCACCCCCTCTTTCAAGAAATAACCTCAAATAGCGCCAAGTGATATCCGCCATCGGCACTCCTAAATCGAATTCAGCATTCATATACCGGCATTAAGCAATCTCACTAGGGTTTCATTCCAAATGAAGAGCCTTCAAAAAATTTGACTGGATACTGCTAGTGCGCTAGAATGTCCACAATTCTATAAACTTGGAGTTATGATATGAAAAAAGCAACTTGGTTCATCTTCCTTCTTCTAGCGGGATTAGTTCTATCATCATGTTATACCTACTCTATCGACTACGGGAGGGGGCCTCAAAGGTTCGTTGAAACAGAAGTAATAAACAATCATTACTTCCTCTGGGGCCTAGCAGATTTGGATGTCAAGGCGCCAGCGGAGCCCAAAAGCAGGGTGGAGGACTATCGTTTAACTATAGAGCTTACTTTCATTGACAGCCTACTTCATATTATAACCGGCGGAATCTACGCGCCAACTACAACAATCATCACGGAATAGAGGCTGCCACTATAGAAGATGCCCTTGATGAGCGGAGCCCATTCTGAGAGCCTTGATTCGGGATTCCTAGAAAGCGGATTGCCTGGCACTGCGCTCCTATGATTCCCGCTTAGGGGGCATCCGCTCCAAAAACTTCGTAGCCAAAGTGGAGATTCGAACTCCAGACCTACGCATTACGAGTGCGTTGCTCTACCGGCTGAGCTACTTTGGCAGATAAGGATAATTATAGCCTGCCAGTGGCTCGGGTCAAGTTGGGCGTTTCAAGAAGCCCAGTCTAATGAAAATTTGCGTATCGACAGCATCCAACTTGGCTATTTCCAAAGAATCAGTCCCGATTCTTCTGAAACTTGCGGCGCGAATTTACAAATCTAACCAAATCGTGAATATTGGCCACCTCTATCCTGTCGTTGAACACCTTTATTCTCTGCTGCTCCTGAAAATGAATCAGAATCTCTCTGCATCGGTCGGCTCGCATACCAGCCCACTGCGCAATATCGGCAACTGAGTTATTATAAATCCTCTTACCCGTATCACTATCCATGTATTCAAGTCGCAGAGTTTCCGCAAGCATAACGAAAACATCCGCAACCCGGGCGTACTCATCCGACAAAGTCAAAATGGCAAAGCGCCGCTTCTGATCGTATATCCTTTGAGCAAAAAGAGATAATAACTTGATAGCCATCTGTGGATTCCCAGTCATCAGAATCTCAAAATTACTCCTATTGAACTCAAGGACTTTGCAGTTCTCCAAGGCTATAATTGAGGCGCTTCTTGGCGCATTTTCCAACAAGGCCATTTCCCCAAAGAATTCACCTGGTTTCAATATGTCGACAATTTTCTCGATATTCCCGATAATCTTGACAATCTTAACCCTGCCCGTCTGAATCAGATAAAAGGTATCGCCTGGCTCATATTCACAGAAAACAATCTCATTTTCTTCGAGGTTGCGGACAAACCGTTCAAACTTTGAAAGGTCTAGGTTCATGGGTTTCGAATCTCCCGAGTTTCTTCAAGCGCCTTTCTGTAGAGAGGCCCGCCCTCCGGTATCAACTGCTTAGCCTTATCAAAAAAACTGTAGGCCTTCTCCGCGTCACCCAATTTCTTATGGCAGAGTCCGATATAGAACAATTCCTCGCCAAGAAATGATTCATTCGGATATCGCCTGATAGTGTTAGCCAACTGCCCTGCTGCTTCTTTAAACATATCCAAATGGTATAGACAGCAGCCAATTCGAAACTCGGAAACTGCCAGGGTTGCCCTGTCTTTCTCACTACGGATTATGGACAGGAATCCCTTCATGGCTTCCTTGTAGTGTCCCATCTTATACTGTGCGTCAATTCCGTCGAACTCCACAGCGGGCAGAACAGTTTCCCGGCTCCCTCCCTCATGAACTTCGCTCGCGATCGAAGAGGTGCCATATAGAGATTCTTTAGCCATCGCGGCCTTCGTGGCTGCCTGTGGCGCATAGATACCCTTGGGCCAGTGTTTTAAATAGCTTTTAAACGCGTAAGAAGCCTGCGGATACTGCTTCTCCTTCAGGTAGTACTCGCCTATCGCGAACATGCCGGCTTCCTGATTCGTATTGACTCTGTCCGTGGATAAGAGGTTTTGAACCTGATTATGAATTCTTCGCAGTTGTGTGGAGAAAACCTGAAGCATCTTCATCAGAATACGTGGATTCTCAGCCACAAAATTTTCAAATTCAGCAATGGAAAAATGAATCACCACACAATCAGTAATCGCCATCGCAATTTCATCATGAGGATAATTGCCAAGCGCCGCTTTAACACCAAAAAACTCGCCTGTTTTAATCGGTTCTCTTACCTCCGTCCCTGTTTGGATATCCTCGTATGCAAGTTCAATCCTGCCCGCCTTCAATATAGGTATCCCCTCGGCCTTATCACCCTGAAAATAGACGATTGCATTTGCGCGATAAAACACTGTCTTAGGCAAGAAAGTCTCCGTTAAAGCATATCATAGAAAGAATACGCATCCCGATAAGGCCCTGTCAACAATACCCCTGAATGTGTATCCTAGCTTTGCATGATAGATCTTCACACTCACTCGAATGAAAGCGATGGCGAGCTGTCTCCCGCCGCATTGCTTGAATTAGCCAAGAGTTCCGGAATAAGCGCCCTTGCGCTAACAGACCACGATACACTGGCAGGTCTTGTAGAGGCGGATAAGGCAGCGAAACTTTTGGGCATTCGATTCATTCCGGGTGTGGAAAGCGAGGTGGAATTCGAACCTGGAGACCTCCATATACTAGGATTGGGCATTGAGCAATATCCGGAGGGTCCGTTAGGAAGCTTTCTTGAGGAAGTCCGCGAATGGCGCAACTCCAGAAATAAAAAAATGGTAGCGCTGATGAACGCCGATGGCCTGAGTGTTACGCTAGGTGAGCTAAACAGCTTGGTAGGAGGCGAGGTTCTTGGACGAATGCATTTTGCCAGTTGGCTCATCGCCCAAGGAAGGGCGATGAGCGTTCCGGACTGCTTTGAGAAGTGGCTGGGTTCAGGTTGTCCTTACAATGTAAGAGGACTTAGGCCCAAACTCAAAGAGACCGTCGAAGCGATTCATCAGGTAGGCGGCAAGGCCATCATAGCCCATCCACGATCGCTGTGGATTTCATGGAGACGCTTTGAGCAATATTTCCCCCTTTGGAAGAAAGTCGGAATCGACGGAATCGAGGCCCTGCACTCCGGCGCGTCGGAGGAAGAAGCCGCAATACTGACTGAACTGGCAAAGAAGAATGATATGCTGATTACTGGAGGTTCCGACTTCCATGGATATCGGCGGCCCGATAGGCGCTTAGGCTATGGCGCCGCTGGAAATCCCCTAAGCGAGGAGTTGCTACTGCCATTCGATGAAGCTTAGAATCGTAATTTTTACATATTTATCAGCAATTGTGCATGTGGCGGCAGCAGACTACCCGCTCATAAACTATACAATAGAGTCTCGAGATCCTATCTACAGTCAGCATCAGCAAGATGTTGAACTATGGTACGCGAATAGCGCTAAATCACAACCACTAATGATTTTCAGGTACATCCCGCTGCCATCTGAGGATATCTTCTCAGTTGCAGCTGCCTTCAACTTAACGTATGACACGCTTGCAACTCTAAACGGCTGGAACTCGCCAGGTCTTCTGATGACGGAAAATGAGATTCTAATCCCCAATATCCCGGGTGTGTTTGTACCCCTCGTGCCGGAGGATAAGTGGGAAGAAAGCCTATCCGAAACAACAAGGAGTTCAGATGCAATAAACGTTGCCATAAAACTAAAGAACAACGAAAGCAGGATGTTCAGGTTTTATCCCGGGGATAAGCTTAGCTCCGAAGAAAGAATAAGGTTTCTAGGCAGTGCTTTCTCCTCACCCATGAAAGAGATCAGAATCACTTCCCACTTCGGTTATCGCTCGGATCCCCTTTCGGGGGGATTGAGTTTTCATCCAGGTGTCGACATTGAAGCCCCAATCGGCACACCCGTATTCGCGGTGCGAGATGGGAAAGTTCATGATATCGGCATACTAGAGGTTCTTGGTCTCTATATCATAATCAATCATGAGGGCGGGTATCAAACGGTTTATGCTCACTTGGATGAAATCCTTGTTAAGGTAGAACAGCTTGTGGGAGCTGGCGATCAAATTGCTCTTTCGGGTAATTCCGGAATTTTGACTGGCCCGCATTTGCACTTCGAAATTCGAAAAAATGGAAAACCGACAAATCCAGCAACATTGACTTCATTCTACACAGTAGAATAATAGTATGAAGCGGATGAATACAAGTATGGGCAAGTTACTTATGCTGGCTTTTTTCTCTACCTTATCTATTTTCTCTGTGTACTCTGAAAATATCAGGGGCCGAACCTCAGCGATACTTCAAATCGATGGCTCGGCTGTGAGTTTCAAACCGGAAGAGCTAATAGTCATAGCGAATACGGATGAATTTTCCACCTTTCAAGAAGGTATCGAAATACAAATCGAGATACCATCGCTGCTTAGAAGTTTCCGAAACAGTTTTGCCCTGATGATGTATAAGGATATCACCCCGGATCCGAACGAAAATCAAAATGAGTACAGTGGAACGAGAATTCATATGGAGCTTATTCCCGCCAGAGAGAGAACCTTCGTGCGAATCCCTCTTAGTGAAACGCATGAGATAACGGGAGATGCCCTGTCTTCTGTGCTGCCGATACCCGTTGATGCCGAGCAGTTTCCGCTTCTCGCAACCGTATGGCCGATTATGAAAGGAATACCCGATGCGGCCTTTTCGGAAGAATTCATAATCACCGTGGTTCCTATTTGGAAAAACGAAGGCTCGTTAACAGTCAATATCACGAATTTATCCGAAAATTCCGAAGAAACCATCGAAGTGACTTTGGATAGAGAAGCGATAGAGTTGAACAAAGCAATCAGGCTGTCGGCTGGGATTCATAAGCTTAGGGTTGAAAGCACTCAGGCCCCGGCAATCGAGCAGACCATTGCCGTGGAACCAGGAGAAGAGTTGACTCTAGACCTTGCGTTAGACTATAGACCGCCTGAGCTGACAATCCATATCCCTCGGGACACTATAATACGGCTAGATGGTGAATTGATTGAAACCGATGATATCGTAAAAGTAATCGAAACGGAACCTGGAGACCATTCGATATCATACACCTTCGGTGAACTGGAGGTGAGCCGGAGCTTCACCGTTCAGCCCGGAAGCAGGCTCAATATCAGTTTGCTAATCGATGTTGAAATTGCCGAAAGCAGCGACAGCGGGGGTAAAAAATACGGCAAAGATGGCGGATAAAAGATAACAGAACTATACTGGGAATAAAACCGCCCAATTACATGCCTATGAAAAAGGAGCATCAACTTATCTAGCTGCGTGAAAATGTATCAGGCCTAGTGCAAACAATAGCCATTGGGCAGTGGAACCTGATTCGCTCACAGCCTCCCTATCCTCCGGGCAGGAAATCCCATTTGGCAAGATGAATCTTTTTCTTAAAGCCTTGACATATCCCGAGCACAAACTTACCTTGGAGCCGTGAATTCTACCGGCAAAGGCCGTATATTATTGATAGCCCTTACTTCTTTGCTGTTTGTATGTGCAACCTTGCTAGGCATTGGTTTAGGCTTGAATCTCGCGGCCACTCACAACGTGCGCAATACAGAAGAACTAATTACCTCGAGGCCCGCCATTCCTTCTCAGCTACTCGACATCAATGGGGAGTTGATTACCGAATTCTTCTCTGATGAGAAACGCAACCTAATCCCTATAACAGCGATTCCGGAAAACCAGGTTTACGCGCTGCTCACCAGGGAAGATGCGCCTTTCTATAAGCATAGCGGCGTATCCTTCAGCGGCTTAATACGCGCGATAATCAACAACATCCTCTATTTACTCACTGATAAGGGGTATTTTTCCGGTTTCAGCACCCTAACTATGCAAGTTGCAGGCGCCCGGCATGCGGATCGCACAGAAATTTCCATAGAAAGAAAACTCAAGGAGATGTGGTGGGCTTACCAGCTCGAACGCCGATTTACAAAACAAGAAATTCTGGAATTGTACTTGAATTCTGTTTATTTCGGCCACAACACCTATGGCTTGGAAGCAGCTAGCCGCTTTTTCTTTGGCCATTCAGCCGCCGAAAACACCCCCGCCGAAGCAGTAATGCTGGTAATACAGCTTGTGGGGTCCGGTTTATATTCCCCGATAATCCAACCCGAAGCCGCAAGAAATCGACAGCGAGAAATACTGAATCAGATGGTTAGGGCGGGCCATATAGATTCCGAAGTCGCTAACGATTCATTTGAAGAGTACTGGAAAAATTTCGATTGGTCTCGGTCTACCAATGACTCACCCTATTTCGACCGCTTGGCCAAGGACAAGGCTCCCTATTTCAGCGAGTTTATTCGAAACGAGGTAGAGAAATACTTGTTCGGCCAGCAGGATATCTACCGGGACGGCTATACCATACATACGACATTGAATCTTGATTATCAGAAGAAGGCCGACGAGCTAATTATGGAAGGCTTGCGGATATGGAATCGGAAATATCAGAACTATAGAGATGTAACAAGCAGATATACTTTGAATAACTTAGATAAAACTATTGCGCTTTTGTCGCTTGTCTTCGACATTCCCGGCATACAGGCTGCTGATTCTCGGAAGATGGGCACTGCCCGGAACTTTGTGATAAACCAGTTAACCCCGGTAACAGATATGATGTCGATGGTATTTGGATTGAACGATCTGAAATCGGCTGCGAACATCTCTTACGAGCATGTTCAGGTGTATCAGAAGATGAACAATGTCGAAACTGCTCTAATCACTCTTGACAATAAAACCGGCTATATTCTTGCCATGGTGGGGGGGAGTGGATTCAATCGGAATAACCAGTTTAATCGCGCTATGGAAGCAATGCTGATGCCTGGCTCCGCGTTTAAACCCCTCTACTACTCTGCCGCGATCAGTTCCGGAGCCTTCACGGCTGCCAGCCGAATCCACGATGGCCCTAGAATTTTTATCAGCCCCGATGGCACATCTTATATTCCAGACAATTATAACGGCGTTTGGTCTGGCAGCGTATTGGTTAGAGATGCGCTTTCAAGATCACTCAACATACCTGCTCTCATAGTTCTTGAATCCATCGGTTTCGATGCTGCAATCAATAGATCGGCGGCGCTTCTTGGAATAACCAGCCCTCAGGAAATCGCCAAAACTTTCGACAGAGTATATCCACTGGGTTTGGGAACACTGGGTATACCCCCAGTCAGGCTTGCGCGCGCATACGCCACAATCGCTAATTCCGGTTATGAGGTGGAACCCATCGCGATTAGATATATTGAGGATCGTGACGGAAACGTGATAGTGAATCCTGAACGCGATCTTAGAAAGGCGCAAGAAAGAAAGAACATGCAAATCATGTCGCCGCAGACAGCATTCATAATGACTAGCATACTGCAAAGCACCGTCGCTTACGGCACCCTCGCATATGCCAGGAATACGGTAAATGGTTTCGATGGAATGCCTATAGCAGGTAAAACCGGCACTTCTCAGAACTGGGAAGACGCTTGGACCGTCGGCTTTTCTCCGTATTACACCACGGCTCTTTGGATGGGATTCGACAAGAGAGGCAACTCGTTAGGTAAATCCCAAACGGGAGCTACGTCCACAGGACCTGTGTGGGCTAGTTATATGAAAAGTATACACGAAGGATTACCCAACGGAGAATTCCCTAGGCCTTCAACCGGTATCGTGCAGGTTGTAATAGACCGCAGAACCGGTATGCTGCCCGACGATGATACTCCTAGAAATCAACTTCGTTCCGAATACTTCATCACCGGCACCCAGCCCACGGCAGTAAGCGAACTCGCGGTTTTTGAAGCGAGCAGAGAAGAAGAGCAGGTGATTAAAATTGCAGTTGATTCGTCTCTTATGAATGCAGAGGACGACAATCTGAATTCGACTGCCAGCACAAGTGATCTTTTTTCGGAGCTTAACCTTGAGCCTCTGTACTTGGACGGGGAGCTTGGCATTAACCGAGGAGAACGCGAATTAAAAGATAATATTCTGGACTAGGGCAAGCGCGATTCCTCTTTCAAAGTGGCGCTCGAGAGCTTCAGAAAGCCGCCCTCGGCTCTCTGAACGTATACCGAAGTTTCGTCGCAGGATATCGAAGTCCATGGTTCTATGGCAAGTTCGCTAATAGCTGTTCTGTTAAGGGCCGTATCGAATTTCCCTAGTCGCCATTCGCCTTTTTCGGTAGTAACCAAGTATATATCGCCGCCTTTCACCATCATTAGGGAGCCGGGGAAAATATCATGTTTTCCCACCGATATTTCTTCCAATGTATTCCTATCCAGCAGCATCAGTCTCACCTTGGAATTCGAAGCTCTTCTCCCGGCAATAACAATGATCGACTCCGGCAATATGGCCATCGAGCGGCCGCGCACGGCTGTAACTTTGCTTACCGCAAGTAGTTTCCTATCCTTGAGGTTGTATTTCACAATTCTGCCATAGGGGATTCCATCTCCCGCATTATCAACGGTTAGAAACCAGAGGGGCTCTATTAGGGTTGCCGATGTGAAAATGTCTTCAGTTTCAGCTGCAATACGCCTGTTCTCATCCTCGGAGATATCATCTCGCATCTCGAGAACTTCCTCCGTCCTCTTGTCCACATCTTTCTGGAGTTTTTCCAGCTCTTCGATCGCCTTTTCAATGCTTGATTTACTCTTCTCCACCTCCTTTTTTGCCTCCGAGCCAGGTTTCTCTCCGGCGGCTTCCCTCTCCTCGATAACACCAAGTTCTTCCGAAATCGACTTATGCTCGCTCTCTAATTCGCCACGGCGTTTATCTAGCTTTTCCTGCGCCTTTGCTATTTCCCTTTCTCGAAGCTCCACCATATCCCGCCGGGAATCTAGGCCCATGTCCTCTTCCTTACGCATTTCCTCTATAACCTCATCATCGGTAATCGCTCCGGCGTTTATGGAAACATCTGCATCAAAAACCACGCTAAGAGGTATGAGCATCTGGGTTTTCCCCGCCCAATTTGAATAATGTGTATCTAAACCCAGCTTATCAGAATTTAGAAAACTGACGACAGGTTCCTTGTAACGTTCCTTAGCCATCTCCATATCATTCCTGTACACCGCGTTGTAATACGTTACAAATTCGGCAATAAGGTAGGCATCCCGTCCGAAGAACCCATAAACCCTTTCCAGATATCCGGCTATTATAGTTCTAAGATTGTTGATATGATCCACTGCGCCGTTGTCTCCAATAATGAAAACATCCGCATCAAAGCCCTCTACGATATTCGGCTCAACAATGTGAACAAGTTCGTACTTTCCGGCAATTGAGATTTTGCCAGAAGCTTGAAGAGTTATTCCACTACCCAAAAAACGGCCTATACCGCGAATTTGATCTGTCGTGTTTATGAATTCATGGGGGCCAACATAGTTAATGAATTTTATCGATTGATCGCCGATGCTGATTAGTTCATCGCGTTCCACACGAACTTCCTGAGCATGTAGAGGCAGGTAGAATGCAGTTGCCAGGAGCAGGGTTATACAGAAAGATTTACTCTGAGTCATTCTCTAACTCCTTAGGTTGAAATCATATTCTTCAACTTCTTCAAAGTCCCCTATTTTTATTTAGATTCCCCAGAATAAGAAGCAGTTTCTTTTTCCCCTCACTTGAAATACTGCTGCTTAGGAGTTTTTCTAGCAATTCGATTCCGGATGAGTCGCTTAAACCTCCGTTATATCGAACTAAGTCCACTAAGGCTCGAGCAGTTTCTAAAACAAAATTCTCGCCCTTCGGCGCCAGGGCCCTATAGCGGCTGTATATTGTCCGCATCGATGCTCCATCCCAATCAGCACCGATGCGCCCTAGGGCTCGAAAACCGGCTGCCAAGGCCATCGGATCTTCTTCATTTTGCAGACATCGAAGAATCAAATCCCGCAATCTGAAATCAATTACCTCTGAAATTAGCCGATAAGCCGCCGCACGAACCAAGGCATGAGAGCCTTCTCCCCTGTTATATCGCTCCACGGAGCGAATAGTTCCGATTGACGCCAAATCCTCCAGCAGTAATTCTACCCAGGGGAGAGTTTTATACATTTCCAGCGTGTCGGTGTAGGATTCTATTTCCTTAACAAGTTTCATGCGCTGATCGAGGCTGTCGGACACGGCCATTTGCTCTCTGATGAAAAACCTCGGATCCTTACGAGCGGTTTCCCGATCGATAGCCGCCAAGGGAGTGGGGAGGGTTCCCAATCTCAGGGGACCGCCTCTGAACTGAAGCCATCCGGAACCCGGCGGTTCAGCCTTCCAAGCATAGAGAATCCAATCCTCGCCACCTGCTATCAGCATGCCCTGATTGGTAAGTAGCGGCTCGGATAATGCGGAACCAACTCGAAGCTCGATATGCTTATTCCCACTTGCCGAGTTCGATTGAAATACTCGAATACTGCCATCGGATGCAGGAGCAAAGATTGTTCCATCGGCCGAGGCCGATGGGGCGCCTCCGCTGAGCGCTATTCGAAAGCGTTCAATTTCATCTCCGAATTCACTGTATGAAACCACTTCCCCGGCGGCATAAAAAACCGATCCCTGTTTGGAACTAGTTGTCAGTATCGCGGTAACCCTCGATGCTTCGGTTTTAAGACTAAAAACAGGGTTTAATCGTTTTGGAGGCGTATTTGGATGACGGCCGGCATAATGAGGAAAAACTGAGACGGCGCCATCATATCCTCCAGCCCAAATTCGACCCTCACCATCCAAGGCTAACGCGGAAACCGATTCGGTAAGTTCAGCATGCGCTATCTCCTCTCCCCAGGGATCAACGCAGATGATTTGCCCGCTGCTTAATGGAATCCAAAGCAAGCCTTCGGCATTTACAACTGGAGCCGCGGATGCTTCGCTTGCCGTATTTATAGTCCACAAAATGCTGCCACGCCTGGAAACGCATAAAATCTTTCCACTCACCAATGGCAGGAATACTCTTCCATCCGAACTGCCCGCCGGCAGCACAGCCATTTCCTCGCCCAACAGCAGTTTCCATCTTCCGGTGCCTCCCGGCGTAACCGCAAAGAGTTCCTGTTTATCATTCTGGATATAAATTGTACCGTCCGCGCCAATCATCAAGAGGCTGCGAAGCCTTCCTCCTGGCCTATAAATCCAATTTACCTCACCCGTTTCACCATTAAGACTGTGAAGAGCCCTATCCTCGGCAATGATGTATACATCGGCGCCTGGTCCTTGGGCCGGAAAGGTGTTTATTTCTCCTCCGAACGCCCTTCGCCACAGGGGCTGGCTGTTAAACGGCTCCAGTTCTCCCGAACTTGCTTGTATCATCATGAGCGTAAAAAAAGCGATGCATACAGCCTGCCGTTTCATTACCTGCCCCCTCCCGAATATCGGAATTTCAGAATCGCTTCCGTACACACTGCCCCAAGAAGCTGCAAAATTGTCGCTTATGGAATGCCATGGCGCTGAGCTGAAAAAATTGAACTAGAAAGACATCCATTTAATGCGCACCGGTGAGAAAAACTGAGCGGATTGAATGACAAGATGAGCGCTCGATGAGCAGAAAAAGGGAGGGAGATTTGATTATCCATTGTCCGGCACGAAGCGCAGGAGGCTGCAATCTACCTGCTGCAGTAAGTCTGAAGAACTCTTGATTTTATGGATTAGAAGCCCCAAAGATATTGCTTTGAGGAAGATTTTCGGCTGGCCGCGCTGCGTAGCCGCGGGGCGTCTATACTCTTAGGCGTTCATGGCGGTCGCCGTACATCTCGTTCCTGAGGTCTGCCACATCCTTACTCTGCAGGTATTCCTCGAGAGTCATACGGCGATCTATCACGCCCGAGGGTGTAAATTCGATGATTCTGTTGGCAATAGTATTGATAAATTGCTGATCGTGGCTTGCAAAAATAATTGAGCCATCGAAGTCGATTAGGCCATTATTCAGACTCGTGATGGATTCAAGATCGAGGTGACTGGTTGGATTATCCAAGATTAAAACATTCGCCCCGCTCAGCATCATCTTGGCAAGCAGGCAGCGCACTCTTTCTCCTCCAGACAACACGCTAACTCTCTTTAGAGACTCGTCTTGGGTAAATAGCATTCGTCCAAGAAATCCGCGTATGTATGCCTCGTCCTGTTCGGCGGAGTACTGCCGAAGCCAGTCGCTTAGGGATAAGTCGCTGCCGAAGAACCTAGAGTTATCCTTAGGGAAATAATCAAATTTAGCAGTGGCACCCCAGGTAAATTTACCCTCATCGAGCCCGAGTTCCCCGGCGATTATATCCATTGATGCCGTTTTAGCCAGATTATTCGGTCCGACAAAGCCTATCTTATCGCCTGCCTGGGCGCTCAAATTCCATGAGCTAAACAATGCTTGCGAATCAAGACTCTTTGAAAGACCCTTGAGCTCTAAAACAGTTTTTCCGAGTTTACGCTCGGGATTGAAGCTGCAATACGGAAATCGCCTTGAGCTCCGCGGCAGACTCTCCAGATCGAGCTTATCCAATTCCCTCATTCGGCTTGTTGCCTGTTTACTTTTCGAAGCGTTTGCCGCAAAGCGCTGTATAAACCGCCTTAGTTCTTCCGCCCGAGCCTCGGCTCTTTTCCGACGGTCCTTCTGCTGGACGGCAATAAGCTGACTAGCCTGCTGCCAAAATGAATAATTTCCGTAGTAAACACTGATTTTTCCGAAATCAATATCGGCAATATGGCTGCATACCCTGTTGAGAAAATGCCTGTCGTGGCTTACCACAATGACAATACTTCTCATTTTCAGCAAGAAATCTTCCAGCCATCCGATGGATTCGATATCAAGGTGATTTGTTGGTTCATCGAGTAGTAGTATATCCGGATTACCAAATAGAGCCTGGGCGACAAGGACGCGAACCTTGACATCCTCATCGAGCTTCGACATTTGCTTTTGCAGCATATCATCGCTTATCCCCAGCCCGGATAACAGTGTCGCTGCCTCGCTCTCAGACTCATAACCGCCTATTCGCGCGAAGTCGCCTTCCAACTCCGCAACCCTTATGCCCTCATCATCCGTCATCCGCGGTTTGGAATAAAGTATCTCCCTTTCTTGCATAATTTCATAAAGCCTAGGATATCCCCTTATAACTGCATGAATAACCGAATGCTCGTTGTAGGCATCCCGATTCTGCGCAAGAACCGCCAACCTCATTCCAGAACTGATGCTTATGGAGCCCGAATCTACTTCCTGCTCTCCTGAGAGTATTTTCAGGAAAGTCGATTTCCCTGAGCCGTTCGCTCCTATCAATCCATAGCAGTTGCCTGAGAGGAATTTGATATTGACATTCTTAAACAGCAGACGTTTGCCGAAGGAAAGACTGACATCTGAAACGCTGAGCATGATTGATTCTCCATGTGAGCAGGCTAGTTAAACGGGTATCTGAACTAGCATATACCCCCCTCGGGGGTCAACCTCCATTAAATAAACAATTAGTCCAATACCGCCATAAATCCCTGCATCCCGCTCTCGGAGTCTCTGGCAAATCGCCTCTCCAGTTCCTCTAGGGGCAGTGTTGCAAATTCTCCGAATGTGCTCGATGCATCAGAATCGATATCGCGGGTATGACGGATATACGTAGATTGATAGAGCGCAAGGCGCTTGCTCGGATGTATGCCAAACTCCAATACAGCCCGCGCTCCCATTTGAAGCAGCAGAAGTTTATCTTTGAGATCTTCGTCTGAATCAACCGACCAAACGCCAAGATATATGGGGCTACTGTCGATATTTACATCGCCAACAAATTCCCCCCGAAGCATTTTGTTTTTATCGCCTCCAAGATACGCAACAAAATCCAAGTGTTCGGCAAGCTTTCTATCAGTTGCCAGAAAAGTTCTTTCCCGCGGGTTTAGAGTGAAAATAATCACCTTATCAATCGACTGTCCATAGCTCTTGAACAGTGCATCACGGTAATCTCGCATATCGACGCGGGCTGCAAGCATTTCGTGGCTCTTCTGGATTCTCTTCGCGGTGGTTAATAGCCAGGTATTGAGAGCTGAGTGTACTCCCTTCCATCCTTCCACCTGGGTTTCAAATTCGCTTTCTCTTATACTTCCTTGAAAATATGTCAGAATAACTCGATATAAATCACGGATATTATGATGATGACTAAAGCGCTCTAGAAGCTCAAAGAGAAATATCTCCTTTTTGCGAACCCGCCAAATCGCCGAAACTACTTCGGTGCGAGTTGATTCATTGTAAATTCTAGTTTCATCTTCCAGTCCCTGGAGTTCAAAAAAGCGCCTTTGAAGCGATGCAAAGCGCTTTGTAAGCCCAACCGCTGAACGCTCAAAGCTAATTGTCCACTCAGTACCCCTGCCAACCGTGCTATGTATATCGAGTCGATCCGGACCAAAGCAGCTCCAAACCTGGGCCGTCCCAAGTCCCTCACCCTTCCCATCCGCCTTTGTGGATTTTCCGATAAAGGCCGGACGGCCTTCCGAATCACGCACTAGCAGTTCTGGTGGAATGCCGCTGCCGTTATCCGCAATTTTGAGCTTCACGGAGCCATCTTCGTCCTCGTATAAGGAAATTCGCAGTCTGTTGGGTTCTTCGTTATTCGCCATCGCATCGATGGAATTAGAGGTTAAATTCACCAATGCCCGCCCAATGTTTAGCCAATGGCCTAGAACTACCGGTTTCTGAACTGAGAGATTAATCGTCAACTCGATTTCTTGCTGGCTGGCATTCACATACGGAATCAATCTCTCCAGAATTAAATCCTGCAAATTCACCTCGTGAGCCATGGACATGGCGTCCCGGTACATATTTAGCATGTTTACGAGAGTGGTAGTTTCTCTATTGATATCCTCGATTATTCGTCCCGCATTCGCAGGCGCAAGCGCGTTTACCATCGCCATCAGTGAGCTAAGTGTTTTGCGAGCGTCGTGTCGGGTTCGTCCAATTTCGTCGGCAGCCGGGGATTTTCGACTTGCCTTCCCCACCCTTTTAAGCAAGTCTCTGCTAATCGCGCTGAGACGATAATAAACCATGTTCCGATACACAATGCTGTCTTTCACCTCGAAGCCCTTATGGCGAAAAAAATCAACCGTGTCGTGCTGCTTCTCCCATACATAAAGGTAGATATTGGATTCCTCCGATACCTCCCTAGCCAAGTTTTCGATAAATGCGCTGCCAATACCCCTGCCACGGCCATATGGACTCGTAACAAGCTTGTATATCAGATACTCCGCATTGCTGGATGAAGCATAGGTGAGCAGATAGCCTAGAATCTCGCCCTCTTCTATCCACGTATAGCTATGCTGGTAGTCCTTCGCGGCCGAGGAATCGTAAATGAAGGGAGAGGGAATAATGAAAGTGTCGATATTTAACAGCGGGTTATCGTGAATCCGCCTTTCGTTTTCCTCCGTTAGAATCTGGATTGCTTCCCACCCTTGCATCAATATCTCCGTGCTCTCATTCTGCTTTCCAAGTCAGTACATCTTACTACAGAACTTTCTAAGCCGCTAAGCCGACTTCAGGTTGCAAGCAAGAAAAAACTAGATATCCGCAATACTTCCTGCTATCCTAAGCCCCACCCCACTAGAGGTAGGATATGGAATACAAGAACGCTGAAGAGAACATGGCGATGAAGCAGCTATCGGTTCGGGGTATCACCTGCTCATCCTGCGTAAATGCAATTGAAAGGGCCGTTATGAAGCTGCCGGGGATTGTAGAGGCATCCCTAAATCCTGCAAGCGAGAGGCTGGATATTGTCTATTATGGAAATCAAACCCCCGCAATAGCGCAGGTCATTGAAGATGCCGGTTATGAAGCAAACGAGATTAATCCATTGCGGGAAATAGTGATTCCAATTGGAGGCATGACATGCGCAAGCTGCGCCGCAACTGTTGAAAAGGCGATATCGAGTCTCGAGGGCGTGGTAGAAGTATTTGTCAACCTGGCAACAGAAAGAGCCCTTGTTAAATACAACCCCCGCAAAGTTCGAATTTCACAGATAAGAGCCGCTATCAATCATGCGGGCTACCAGGCGAGGAAAACCGGAAACCAGGTGAGCAAAGTAGAGGAGCAAAAGAAATCCGAGATTAGAACAGTGCTGCAAAAGCTGATTGTATCGGCGGCCTTCACGGTTCCCCTTCTCTACCTCGCAATGGGACACATGGTGGGGCTGCCGCTGCCGCAATTAGCGAATGCGGAAACCAATCCGCTAGTTTTCGGGCTTTCCCAACTCCTTCTTACGATACCCCCCCTGATAGCGGGGAACCGCTTCTATTCAGTGGGCTTCAAGGCTCTACTCAAGGCACATCCCAACATGGATTCGCTAATCGCCATTGGAACTAGCGCGGCATTTCTCTACGGCGTCTTTGCCGTTATCAAGATAGCCACCGGAGAAGTTGCATATGCGAAAAATCTTTACTTCGAAACCGCCAGTATGATAATCACCCTGATACTCCTAGGTAAGTATCTAGAAACAGTTTCGAAGGGGAGAACTTCCCAAGCGATAAAAAAACTCATCGGTCTACAACCGAAAACCGCAATAGTATTGGAAGGCCATTCCGAAATCATCGTTCCCATCGAAGAGGTGGAACCAGGGGATGTGATTCTAGTGAAACCAGGCAGCAAAATACCCGTCGACGGCATAGTTATCGATGGGAACACCAGTGTCGATCAATCGATGATTAGTGGAGAAAGCCTCCCTATAGATAGAAGCGTCGGAGATTCAGTTATCGGCGCGAGCATCAACAAGAATGGAACCATACAAATCCGCGCGAGCAAGGTTGGCGAGGATACCGTACTCTCTCAGATTATCAAACTAGTCGAAGATGCTCAAAGCTCAAAGGCCCCGGTTTCTAGAATAGCCGATGTTATCTCAGCTTACTTTGTTCCAATAGTAATAGGGATAGCTATATTATCGGGTGCAGTATGGTTTCTCGCTGGTAGGCCCCCGGAATTCGCCCTTACAGTTTTCATTTCCGTGCTGGTAATTGCGTGTCCCTGCGCCCTGGGTTTGGCAACTCCAACCGCGATAATGGTTGGAACAGGCAGGGGAGCGGAATTGGGCGTTCTGATAAAGGGAGGACGTCCGCTTGAAACTGCCCACAAAATAGACACAGTGGTTTTCGATAAAACCGGCACCATAACCGAAGGCCGCCCAAGGCTTACCGACATACTAAGCAGCACCGGCAGCATGAGCGAAGATGAGATACTGGCTCTATGCGCCTCCGGCGAGAAAAACTCGGAGCATCCCCTAGGCAATGCAGTGGTAAAAGCTGCCGAGGAAAGGAAGGTGGAAATGAAGGCGATTCGAGATTTTCAGGCAATTCCCGGGAAGGGTGTAAAATACAAAGTCGAAAACAGAGAATTCCACTTCGGGAACCAGGCATTGCTCGATTCGATAGGAATTGAACTCAGCAATGAGGAAGTATCCGGGCGGCCCTCGGCGAAATCATCTACGAAGTTACCTTCAAAATCGCAGTTTGATACTTCGGCATTCAGCCCCGAAAAGCAATCCGAACTGCTTGCGGAGGAAGGAAAAACACCCATATACGCGGTTGTAGACCACAAATTGGCGGGCATCATCGCCGTTGCCGATACGATAAAGGAAACAAGCGCGGCGGCAATAGCCAAGCTCCGCGAGATGGGAATGAAAATAGCGATGATAACGGGCGACAACCACCGAACTGCCGCTGCTATTGCGCGTCAAGTGAACATAGACACAGTACTCTCGGAAATACTGCCCCAGGACAAGGCTCACGAGGTTAGAAAGCTTCAGAGAAATAAGCTTACAGTAGCGATGGTTGGCGATGGAATCAACGACGCCCCCGCGTTAGCGGTATCCAACGTGGGAATTGCAATAGGCACGGGAACAGACGTGGCCATGGAATCGGCCGATATAGTGCTGATGAATAGCAGCCTGCTGGATGTGGTTACGGCAATCAGACTCAGCCGCGCTACAATGCGGAATATTAAACAAAACCTTTTTTGGGCCTTCGCATACAACACCCTGGGGATTCCAATAGCGGCAGGTGTGCTATTCGCATTTGGAGGGCCGCTACTAAGCCCTATGATAGCCGCCGCAGCAATGGCGTTAAGCTCTGTCTTCGTAATCTCCAATGCGCTAAGACTCCGAAATTTCAAATAAGAAGGGGAAAATGGATAACGATGCAAGCAGGTTCTCAATCTGCTGAAAACAGCACTGGGGCAAAACCAAACCGCAATCACTATGGTTGAGAATAACCGCTACTGCGTGGACGTGTGCAAGCAGCTGCTAGCCATTCCATCGCTGCTGAGAAAGGCAAACAATCTGATACTCCGCCCCCACATTAACAGCTTGCGTGAACGAGCCATAGAAAAGGGCCAGGGAAGGGCAAAGGTTCAAGAGATATTCAACCTAATCACCCAGTATTCCCGCTAAGGCGGCAAGTCTCATCCTATCGCGCCCTACCTCCGGCGCTCTTTGCGCAGGCGCAGCTTGAGCTTTATGGGCAATTCCCAGGCCTAGACCACTGTTTTTATCCGCTATGGCTGCCTAGCCATGCTTGCAAGTTTTGAAACGGTGTTCATATTGCGCATGGTTCCGGTTTCAGCGGGAGCCTGAGTTTCGAGGCGCCCATTCCCATTGGGAAGTGGATATAGACCTCTCTTCTCCTCATTCTAATCACCTCCTTAGTAGGAGGATTGTCAAAGAGTTTCCTATCGATAATGGAATTGGATTGGAAGAACACCCCCGCCTTTGATGCTTCGGCTGTTGAAAAGGGATTGGCGGCCAATACGGCCTCTAGCTCCTCTGCGGTGCGAAGTATAGCCTCGGTCTTTAGCCCAAGCTTATTCATTAGAGCTTCTTCGAGGTTTTTCCGAATTTCAGTTTCCGGAAGATCGCTCTCGAAGATAACGTTTCCGCTCTGAATGTAGGTGCGCACATTCTCAAGGCCAAGTTCGACGCAGAACTCCGAAAGAGCCTTCATGGATAATCTGCCTGTGCCGCCAACACTCACTGCGAAGGGCAATGTATCTAGTCACCTTCTCGGGAAGTACAAGACAAGTCTCCCCTATGCGCCAGATGTTTGAGGGCAATGCCCCCTGCTTGAGTATTGTAGGGATTATTCTATCGTTTCTTCGTGATTTCTGCCAATCTGCGTGGCAGCATAGAAAGATGAGTTTTTACAACTTCAGGCGGTGTGAAGGCTAGGCTTCCTTGCCTGCCCGGTCTTTCAGGGCAATCTCGCGAATCCGCTCATCCAGAAAGCGCATCAAACTACTCAGATAGGCTCGCTTCAATCACTCTAAACCCTTTAGACATCCCGTCTCCTCTTTCGCCATGAACTCGGCAATCCTCTTGTTCGCCGCATCCAGGGCCGCCTGCTTCTCGGCTCCTTCGGCCTCCAGCTCATCGACGCGCGCCTGCAACCCTTTTCCATTGAACTCTCCCCATCAGCGGGGACACGCGGCGCTGGAAGATTTGAAGCTCTTCGGGATACTCATAACAGTACGCGGGCACCTCTTCCAGCCCACCAAGGCTCCCTGCGTGGTGATATCCCGTTAGGAATCCAAACGGAAGTCCTCGCAGATATTCCCCGCCAAAGCGCCACCGACTCCAGGGTGACATCGGAGAAGCGGCCCTCCACAGTCGAGTGACACAGCTCGATGCCGATCGTGCGCCCGTTGGGATTCCCAAAGGTAATCAGATCCTTGTATCCGGTGTATTTTTTCGATCCGGCGTGGTAGGCCGCCTCTGCTGGGAGAACGCATTCAAGCGCCTCGCCCTCCAGGCCCACGATGTAATGGGCCTCCCGTACTTGTCTCTTCCGCGCTTCCGGCCCTCAAAGAAATTCCGGTTCGCCCGTACGATGCGGCGTTGGCCACCCAGTAAATCACCAAGGCCCTCACCTCACCGAGCCGGCGGCCCGGGCGGGAAAATCTGTTGACGCTCAAGTGTGCTTTCTCGATGCTCATGAGCAAAATTATAGGGGGCTTGGCGGAATGTGATTTTGAAATATTTCACAAATTGCAGGAAATTTGGGCAAATCGGCCCAAAAAGAGGGACGGAGGTAGGGGAAGGCGCCCCCCGAACTACCCGCCTAGATTCCTACGGGGAGAAAAATATGTGTATGGATATACCACTTGGCCCTCGGGCCGCTTAGAGGGCCGTTATTGGCTGAAAACCTGAAATGAATGGACTCCTCCTTCAAAAAGAGGAAGAACCTGTTATGAAGACGACTTGGTGAGAAGGATGTCTTCATTGTCTTTTGTTTTCATTGAGATAGTGCTTCGATCTTTTACTATTAGGACCGTGGGATCATCAGAACTTGTAACTGCGAACATTACCCAGTTTCCGATGGCCACCTCAACCTTGTAATCTTCCTTCAGCGATTCCCCCAATGTATACATCTCCATTCGACCGGCTTCAACGTCAAAGAACAATACAATCTCTATTCCAAAAAAAATACCTGACCATTTACCATCCAATAGCTCCTCAAGGGCCTTACTGCTATAACTATCTCCCTGGTATCGGCGATAAGAGTAATTTTGACCCTCGGAATCCGTCAGGACAAGCTCGTTTCCCTTGATGGAAGCATCAAACGGCTTACCATCCGTCAGAAAACGGAGGGAATCCTCTTGTTCTGATTCAATCGATAAGGACTTAGACCAATTAGAGCCTTCAAAGCCCAAGCCCCGATAAGAATCTGCTTTGGAATCAAATTCTATGATCGAAATCTCGTTCTCCCAAACTCCGTCAATAACACTGGGCGAATTGCACCCAATGGCGAGCAGTAGCACTGACACTGCCAATAATAGCAATATCTTTTTCATGCAGTCTCCTTTAGACCTAAATCAGTATATGCACATTACACTCAAAAGGGCCGGCGGCACAATGAACCGTCCTCCCAGCGGATCAGCGCCTCATCCCCATCCTGGATTCCCGCCTTCACCATGGAAACGCCCTCAATCCCAGCACAGAAATACTCCGGCTTCTCGCGCCTAATCATATCCGCCGGCGCCCAACGCCACTCGTCTATCTCCGCCCAACGCCAACGGCGTCCCGGCAGCCGTCAGGCCGCAGTATACGCTCTTCGCGTAGGCGCGAAATTGCTCTCTCTCAGTCAATCTACTTGAATACATCCAAGTAGGGCCTTGCCGGCGGCAACTCAAGTTAGGAACGGCGCCAGAAGGTTGGCGTTAAAAGAATGAGCACTGTGTACACCTCCAGCCTCCCCGCCAGCATGGCGGCACTCAGTACCCACTTAACAAGGGGGTGATAGAAGGCATAATTCTTAGTGGGGCCAATCAAACCAAATCCTGGGCCAATATTTCCAACGGTCGCCAAGGCAGTTGAGAAGGCCGTGGCTATATCCGCTGCCTCGAAGATGCTTACCACCGCGGTAACGAGCAGCAAGCAAAGCAGATAGAGAACGAAGAAGCCGCTAACCGAATAAAGGAGATTCTTCTTAACCGGCTCGCCATTGATATGAACCCGGAAAATTCCCCTCGGGCGCGACATATATCTCATTTCCTTCAGGGCAAGCTTGATTAGCGTGACAACACGAATAACCTTAGGGCCACCGCCGGTTGAACCGGAACACCCCCCCACGAACATCAGCAGCAGCAGCACTCCCTTTGCCGCCATTGGCCACATATCGAAATCGGCTGTGGCAAAACCAGTTGTAGTGATAATGGACACAGCCTGGAATCCTGCATAGCGGAGCGATTTACCAAAATCCCCATAAAATTTCATAAGCGCCAGAGCAATTACGAGTACTGAAAAAACAATTATAAGAGCATAGGTTTTGAACTCCGTATTGCGCGAGATATCCCTCAAATTCCCTCGCAGCAATTTATAGAAAAGCCCAAAATTCATCCCGGCAATTATCATAAAGGCGATGATAACCCAGTCGATAAAACTCGAATTATATGCCCCAACGCTTGCATCTCTCGGCGAGAATCCCCCCGTGGCCAGAGTTCCAAAGGTGTGCGTAAGCGCATCGAAAAGACTCATGCCTCCAGCCATTAGCAGCACTGTTTCCAAAACAGTGAAACCCAGATACAGAAACCAGAGAATTTTCGCCGTCTGCGTTATCTTTGGAGCCATTTTATCCAAGGTAGGGCCCGGTGATTCCGCTCTAACCAGCTGTACACCGCCAATTCCCAGAAATGGCAAGATGGCCACCGTCAATACAACGATACCCATACCGCCAAGCCAGTGAGTAAGAGAACGCCAAAACAAAACCGATTTAGGAAGAGTTTCGATTGCGGTGAGAATAGAGGCGCCAGTGGTAGTGAAGCCGCTTATAGTTTCAAAAAAAGCATCGGTATACGATGAGACTGCTCCGGAGAGTACAAAGGGAACTGCCCCAACAGCGGAGGCCGCAATCCAACTTGTGGTTACAAGTAAAAAACCCTCTCTTGTTCGCAGCTGCTGGCCTAGGCCATTTTTCTGCCTAGTTAACCACCACAGAAGCGAGCAAAGAACGGCTGTGAAGGCGATAGTGAATCCAAAGGCCCGCGCCGATGCAAGATTCCCGTTGTATATGGCAATCCCCAGGGGCGCCATCATGAAAAGAGAAATAATTAGCAGGAGTAGGCTCACCACATGCAGAACCGGAATAAATCGGATCATAGTCCGGTAACAGCTTTCTCCAGCTTACTTACTTCCTCTCTGAGAGTGATAACAATTATCCTTTCCCCTTCGCTTAGTTTTAGATTCCCATCAGGAAGCTGATACTCCGAACCACGGTTAACCGTTAGAATCAAACTGTTTTTGGGAAGCTCACAGTCCTTTATGGTTTTACCGACTAGAGGCGAGTCTCGATCGAGCAGAAAGTCTATTATCTCGAAATCGCTACCCACAATAGTGTGAATACTGCGGATGTTCCCCTTCCTCAAAATTCTGAGAATGCCATCAACCATCGTATCGGAAACACTTACCGTTACATCCACCCCCAATTCCCTTGCCATTCCCACATAGGAGGCCATTCTGACAAGGGCGATAGTTCTAGTAACACCGTGGTTCTTAGCGTACAAGGCGCTTATCAGGTTTAGTTCCTGATTGCCAGTGGTGCTTATTAGAAGATCGCAACCTTCTAGGAGTCCCGTTTCCGAATTCTCCTCGTCGGAGATATCGGCATTGGTTATCAGGGCCGAAGGGTATCTATCCGCCAGTTCACGGCCAACCGAATAGTCTCGTTCAATAAAATGAACCTTGCGCGCGGGGAGTTTATTTCGAAAGCGATTGATCATCCTCTTCCAGGTTCCGACATTGCTCATCGTCTCATCTTCATCATTGCCAAGAAGATAGTCCGCCACATAGCGGGCAATGCGTCCGCCTCCAACAATCGCAATTCTTTTTAACTCACTCTTTCGCAAGCCGGATGCGAGAATCAACTCATCGGTGTCCTTCGGCTTCGCGATAACATAAAGCATGTCGTTTACGAGTATCTTTGTATCGCCAACGGGAATCGATGTTTCATTATCTCGAGTAATCAGCGGCACCAAAAAATTTCCGGCAAGGTTCTTTCGAATTTCCCTAATCGACTTGCCAATGAATGGACAACCTGGAAGGATGGAAACAGAGGTCAGTGTCAAACCCGAATCGGAGAAGTGTCTCACGGTTCCAACCGCCCCGCGCTCAAGCGAGCGAATAATCGCGTGCGCCGCCTCGATTTCCGGATTTATGATATGATCGATACCGTATAGGCGCTGCCTTATCATTCGCGTACCCGAGTAGGCTACATTCCTAACCCGGGCTACCGTAACAGGTTCAGAATACTCAGCGGAAACTAGGCTGCAGGCTATCATGTTTATCTCGTCGGACTTGGTTACACTGACGAAATAGTCGGCCTCTTCAATGCCGGCCCTACGGAGAATCGGAAGGTTGTTCCCCTCGCCGATAATCACTCTGCAATCCAAACGATCGGCTATTCGCAATCCCTCTTCCGAATTTTTTTCGATTATCGTTACTTCTTTGCGTTCGATAATCAATTGCTTCGCAAGCTGCCAGCCAACTCTTCCGGCTCCAAGAATAATAACATTCACAATACTTGCATGGAACTCACTTCGCGGCCAGCACAGCCTGAGCCGCGGCCAGCACAGCCTGAGCCGCGGCCAGCCTGGCGATGGGCACGCGGTAGGGCGAACAGGAAACATAGTTGAGATTGGCCTTGTAGCAGAAAGCTATGGAAGAAGGATCGCCGCCATGCTCGCCGCAGATACCGGTTTTCAATGCCGGCTTCACGCCGCGCCCCCTGCGCACGCCCATTTCCACCAACTGGCCCACCCCGGAAGCATCGAGCGTTTGGAACGGATCGAACGGTAGAATCTTCTTCTCGATATACTCGGGTACAAAGGTTCCCACATCATCCCTGCTAAATCCAAAAGTCATCTGAGTCAGATCGTTTGTGCCAAAGGAATAGAAATCGGCATGGGGCGCTATCAAATCGGCAGTTAGCGCCGCTCTAGGAATCTCTATCATTGTGCCGATAAGGTAGTCGATTCTAACATCCACGTTATTTAGCACTCGTTCTATAACCCTCTGCGCATTTGCCCTCAAAACCTCAAGCTCCGCGGTACTGCCTATAAGCGGAATCATTATCTCGGGTTGAACCGCAATTCCCGCCTCAGCCTCTGCAACCGCGGCAGACATGATTGCCTCAACCTGCATATCATAAACCTCAGGATAGGTGATTCCCAATCGGCAGCCTCGATGGCCCAGCATCGGATTGAGCTCCTGTAAGCCCCTAACACGCTTCAATAATTTCCCTGCGTCCGTTCCCAGTTCCTTAGCCAGCTCAAGCACGTCCTTCTCGGAATGAGGCACAAACTCGTGCAATGGAGGATCCAGAAGGCGGATGGTAACTGGCTTGCCGTCCATCACCCTGAATATGCCCCTGAAATCCTCGATTTGCAATTTCAGTATCGGTTTAAGAGCTTCTATCCGCTCCTGAAGATTGTCCGCAATAATCATGCGACGAAAAGAAGTGAGCTTAGCCTCCTCGAAAAACATATGCTCGGTTCGTGTAAGCCCAATTCCCTCAGCTCCAAAATCCACCGCCAATTTCGCATCCTGAGGTAAATCCGCATTAGTTCTAACCATGAACCCATCCTCGACGCCCGTCCTTTTTGCCGAATGCCTTATTTCATCGGCCCACGATAGCAACTCGTTTAGCTCACCACCCAGCGAGGGCTTCTCAAGCTCGACCGAACCCGCATATACCTCTCCATCCGAGCCGTCCAAGGTAATAAAATCTCCCTCTTTGTAAACCATGCCGCCGGCGCTAAAGGTTTTTGCGGCCTCATCAATTACAACAGCCTTACAGCCCGCAACACAGGGCTTCCCCATTCCCCTGGCCACCACTGCCGCGTGGCTGGTCATACCGCCGGTCGAAGTGAGAATGCCCTCCGCTACATTCATCCCGCCGATGTCCTCTGGACTGGTTTCACGGCGCACCAGCACCACCTTTTCGCCGCGAGCGGTCCAGTCTTCCGCCTCATCGGCGCTGAACACCGCCTTCCCCACAGCAGCTCCGGGTGAAGCCTCCAAACCCCTGGCTATGGGCTTCAAAGTCTTCTTCATCCTCGGCGAAATCATAGGATGCAGCAGCTGGTCCAGCTGTTCCGCGGTAATCCGGCTAACCGCATTCCCCCTGCTAATCATGCCTTCATTGACTAAATCCACCGCCACTTTCACCGCGGCTTTTCCGGTGCGCTTTCCATTTCGAGTCTGGAGCAAAAACAGGCGGCCTTCCTGGATAGTAAATTCCATATCCTGCATATCCTTGTAATGCCTCTCGAGCCGCTCCTTAACGTCGACGAGCTGCTGATAAACCTTGGGATTGGCTCTTTCGAGCGAGTTCAATGGCTCGGGTGTACGAATACCCGCCACAACGTCTTCGCCCTGGGCGTTCATCAGGTATTCTCCATAGAAATAATTCTCGCCGGTTGAAGGATCCCGGCTGAAGCATACTCCAGTGCCCGAAGTATCAGACCAGTTCCCATAAACCATCGACTGAACATTCACCGCGGTTCCCAGAAGGTCTCCAATCTTGTTTATACTGCGGTACTTGAGCGCCCGATCGTTGTTCCATGAACCGAAAACCGCGTCGATGGCCCCCCACAGCTGCTCGATAGGATCCTGTGGGAAGTTCTTGCCAACCGTTCTTTCATAGACAGACAGGTAGTTATCGACAACTCTTTTCAAATCGCTCCCATCCAATTCGGTATCAGCCTCAACACCCCTTTGCTTCTTAACAGCGTTAAGAGCGCTCTCGAAGTCCTCGTGCGGTACGCCCATAACTACATCGCCATACATCTGGATAAATCGCCGATAGGCATCCCATGCAAAGCGCGCATTGCCCGTGTTGTTTGCAATGCCCTCAACCGCCGAGGAGTTCAATCCGAGATTCAATACCGTATCCATCATGCCTGGCATTGAAACCGCGGCGCCCGAGCGGACTGACACCAGAAGAGGATCGTTCCGGTCGCCAAGTTTTTTCCCCATCTCCCTTTCCAAGCGGGCGAGATTTCTCGCAACCTGCGTTCTCACCTCGTCGGGGTAAGTTCGGTTGTTCCTGTAATATAGAGAGCAAACTTCTGTTGAAATAGTGAAGCCTGGCGGAACCGGAATACCCAGATTGGTCATCTCCGCCAAATTTGCGCCCTTACCACCCAGAAGCTCTCTCATCTCGGCCCTACCCTCGGCCCTGCCAGCGCCGAAATAGTAGACATGCTGATTGCTCATAATTTCCCGCCTAGTCGATATGGATTAGATTTTTAACGTTAGATGATGAATAGCTCTCTGTCAATGAAGCAGCTCCGGAAAGCCCTAGCTTGCCGGGTTCAGGCCCTAATATCCCCATCCGAGGCTGGGATTTGAGATTGCAGGCCTTGCCCAGGGATTCGGAGCCCTAGTAATCGAAGCTCCTCGATCCTAAGCCGCGATATAGTCTTGCAAATACTGACTTCTAGAGGGGTGGCGCAGCCTATCTAGAGCCTTCTTCTCGATTTGTCTAATCCGCTCCTTCGTAAGGCCATAGAAATTGCCTATGTCCTTGAGCGAGAGCGGTTCTCGCCCACCTAGACCGAAACGATACCTGATAATCTCCGCCTCCTTATCATCAAGCGTATCAAGAATCGATTCAATATCATCCGAAAGCGAACTCATCAGAGCCAGCTTGTCGGGGCTATCGTAAAAATCATCTTCGATAAACTCGCCCAAGGCAGAAGAATCACTCTCCTCATAAGCCGGCAACTCCAAAGAAATCGGATCCCTGCTTATTGCTAGAAGATTGCTTACATCATGGACTTTTATGCCTGTGATATTGGCAATCTCCTTATCGCTCGGATCGTCTCCGTTTTCAGCAAGCATCCCCTTGCGTACCTTCTCAATCTGAACCAGTTCGTTCACCCGATTCAGGGGAAGACGAATCATTCTGGATTTCTCGTATATCGCCTTCAATATGGCCTGCCGAATCCACCAAACCGCATAGGAAATAAAATGATAGCCCTTATCGGGATCGTAGCGCTCAACCGCATTCATCAGTCCAATATTTCCCTCGCTAACAATATCCTCTAGAGGCAGTCCCTGGTTTTGGTATTGCTTCGCCACGTTGATAACAAATCTCAAATTAGCTTCTATTAGCCGCGCCTGCGCTCCCTTATCTCCTGCAAGCGCCTTTCTGGATATCGCATCCTCCTGCTCCCGAGTAAGAAGCGGAATTCTGTTAATCTCCTTTAGATATGTTGAAAGCGTGGATTCTTCATCATGTATCATAAGGTCTCCTAGCTCTCATAGGCAATAATTATGCCATGTTTGAATAAGAGATTGTATGATATATAATTAGCTCATTTCCGCTATGATGGTGTAGCGGCGATAAGCTTGTTTTTACCGCTTCAGAAACGGTGAAGTCCAAAATCTTGGGTAAAACTGACCCATCTTGTGATTTCGGAGAATATTGCGCGGCAAAATGACCCACTCCACATATCCGATCCCCCCATATCGGATCAAATGAGGTTTTATTCGCTTAAGCTAAGAGTCGCTTCTCTAAGCTCCGGAGAGTGGAATTCATCGACATTTCCACTTGACCCCCGCTCTTTCCATTCCGTATATTTTCATCGGGTGATTTTTAGCTCCATCTATCGGGAGTGAAGAGTTGCTACAACAATTTGATTTCGTGAGGATTCAAGATGACAGTCAAACCTCTGAAGGATCGGGTCTTGATTAAGGTGATGGAGGCGGAGACAAAAACCGCCTCAGGCATTTACATCCCGGACACCGCCCAGGAAAAAACACAAACCGGTTCGGTTATTGCCGTCGGCGACGATAAAGAGTCGATTACCGTTAAGGCTGGAGATAAGGTAATGTACGATAAATACGCCGGCACTGCCATCAGCATTGATAATGTTGATCATCTCATTGTCAAGTCTTCGGATATTTTGGCCATAGTAAGCTAAAGTCGCCTCTGTGGTAGAAAGGGCCCTCCTAACGGATGGTCCTTTTTTGTTGAAGCAGCCAGGCGACTATTATGATGATCCTGCCGTCAAAGCTGCTCGAGTTGTGCCTGTTCCAAAGATTGGAAGTACTTAAGTTGACAATTCTTTCAAGGCCTTTACGTATTGGATGCGCTGATAGTAGGCGCCGCGCTTCTTGAAGCTGAGCAGGCCTTGAAAATCCGAAATCGTGGAATAATTATGCCTTTTCATCCAGGTTTCCAAGTTTTCCTTGATTGCGGCCATTGCGCTAAGGCCCTCTCGATATAGAACGCTGCATAGCTGCACCGCATCGCCGCCGGCCAGTAGCGACTTTATTACATCAGGAGCCCCATGTATGCCGGTAGAGGAAGCTATATCTAGGTTAGTAAGATTGGATACAATTCCAATCCACCTAAAAACTGGTGTGAACTCTTCTCGAACAGAGAGGGGGTTGCCGGGTTTGAATTCAATCTTCTCGATGTCGATATCGAATCTATAATAGCGATTGAAGAGGGTTAGGCCATCGGCGCCAGCCTGATGCAGCCTTACAACAAGATGCGGTAGCGCCGAGAAATACTGACCGATCTTTACGGCTATTGGTATCTTCACTACCCTACGTGCAAGTTCCACTACGGCCACTAGTTCATCCTCCAATTGAGAGGCTCCTATTTTCGAACTTGTGGCCAGCGGCGCAACATTCAACTCGATTGCGTTTGCGCCGACTTTCTCAATACGCCGAGCGTAATCTGCCCACCAGTTCGTGGAATAGCAGTTCAAACTGGCAATTATCGGCACATCCACCAATCGAACGCTGCTCTCAACGAAGCTAAGATACTCATCCGGCTCGAGAATCATGCCCATTTGCTGCAGGTAGGATTCCGCCTCAGGATGGGATTCACTTACTTCGGTTCTCGTCTGTTCGACTGCGGCGGCAATGTCTTCTTCAAACAAAGATTTGAGCACAACGGCGCCGGCGCCGGCCTCCACCGCCTTCTTCACTCCTTCCACACTCGCGCTCAAACCTGATGACGATACAATCAGGGGATTGGGCATTCGAAGCCCCATGAAACTAGTCGATAAATCCATAACTAAGGATAGTAACCCGTTAGGCGCCAGAAAGCTATGGCCAGGGGGGAAGCAAGTCTCCGAAAACGCTGTCTTTTACTTAAAACGCTTCCGCGTGGAGCCCCCATCTCGAAGAATTCTTGCCCCGCGAGCTGACTTTCGCATCCGCGAAAACCTACCGGACTTAGAACTCAAGGCGAGGCCACAGCACCGAGTCAAAACTATTCTTGATTTATAAGCCTGTAACAAAGCATCAGCCCCAAGTTCGAACGGCCTCGAACTATTCTTGACCTACCGGCTTCAAAGGGCTATTTTCTCGCATAGCCTTGGTATCAAGCTCCCGCCCCTAAGGAGTCAATCAAAATGGAATCGAAAATCCCAGTTGCCATCCTTGGCGCCACCGGAACCGTTGGTCAGAAATTCGTCTTGCTGCTTCAGAATCATCCTTGGTTTGAAATAGGTGAACTCGCGGCCTCACCACGTTCAGCCAACAAAACTTACAAAGATGCCTGCGCTTGGAAACAAGACAAACCAATTCCGAGCCTGCTGCGCGATAAGCTGCTGCTCGAGGCCGGCGCAAAGTTGTCGAGCCGAATTCTCTTCTCCGGGATGGACTCATCGGTTGCCGGACCCATCGAAGAGGACTACGCCTCAAGGGGACATATCGTGATATCCAATTCGAAGAATCATCGGATGGATTCGGATGTTCCAATCATAATACCCGAGGTTAATCCAGATCATTTTGAAATTACGAAAAAGCAAAGATTCATGGGGGCGATAATAACCAATTCCAACTGCGCGATTATGCCCGTGGCCATGGTTCTCGCTCCGCTCCACCGGGAATTCAAGGTTAAATGGGTGCAGCTTTCTTCCATGCAGGCAATCAGCGGAGCCGGTTATCCCGGGGTACCATCCTACGATATTCTAGGCAACATAGTGCCCTTTATCGAGGGGGAAGAATCCAAGGTGGAGACCGAGTCGCAAAAAATACTCGGCCGACTGAACGGGGATGTTATAGAACCAGCGGATTTCATAGTCAGCGCCCAGTGCAACAGAGTTCCTTTGATAGACGGACATACTATCAATTTAAGCATGAAATTCGAAAGGAAACCGAGCCCGCGGCAGGTAAGGGATATTCTAGGGGCATGGAAGTCGCTTCCACAGAAAAAAAAGCTGCCAACGGCTCCCAGTAATCCAATTATTGTGTTTGAAGAGGAAAACCGGCCTCAGCCGGCCCGCGATATCCGGCTAGAAAATGGCATGGCCGCCTGCGTAGGCAGGATACGAGAATGCCCTATCGGCCATATCAAGATGGTTGTATTGGGGCACAACACGATTCGAGGCGCGGCCGGGGCGGCCATACTGAACGCAGAAGCCTATATAAGTCTCGGCTACTTTCAATTGAAGCCATCGGAACCGGTTAAAACGAGGGCACCGGGCTAAACCGTATCGGGGAGTCGGGAGGGCCTGCGTTTAAAATTCCTTAAGCGCTAACCATAGGGCTCCAAAAAAGCTCGAAGCAGAGCCACGCCCAAGTATAGGAAGACACTGAAAGCCGTAACCAAACCCGAAATAACGATTCGATTTATTCGCAAATCAGTTCGAAATGGAAGTGTTATCGCATAGCCGAGAGTTGAAAACAAACCCGAAATCGCGCAAACGGCCAGTGTCCAAGTCTCAATCACGATAAGGGAAAGCAGAGTGTCATCAGTAAATTTCTGGCGAGTCCCGACAATATAGAAATACAGAATCAGCAGGGAAAAAACAAAGAGCAAGGCCGTCAGTCTTCCGAAGATGCTAGGAAGCCAAAATCGCCGTAGGCGCCAAGCAATTCTGGTTTTCAATACAAGTCCTCCACAAGCTCAAAACTCACCGCAAGTTGTTAAATACCATCTCCCATACTATCATGCCAAACAATGTCGGAAATGCAAAAGCTAAAAATAAAATCGAAACTAGTCAAACTAACCCCAATACCCACTCGCCTCAAGCCAAAACTGAAGGTTCCAGGGCCAATACGCGCGGTGCTATTCGACATATATGGAACCCTGCTGATATCCAACAGCGGCGAAATAAGCCACGCCAAACTAATCTCCGGCAAAGGCAGTATCAAACACGGCGAACATAGGGTTAAAATCAATGAGCTCTTCAAGGTTTGCGGCTACAAACCCTCAAAGGAGCTGAGCGCCCATCTAGTGAGCAGCACGCTAAGACAGAAAATCATCGAACGCCACAAAGAGCTACAGGCCCAAGGCATAGAGCATCCCGAAGTAGATATCCGCGATATCTGGAGGAAGGCCCTAAACAACCTTTGGGAAGGCAAAATGCTGGTCGAGTCTCCCTCTCCTTTTTCTGTTGACCTGCTGGCGCTTCAATACGAACTCGCCACCAATCCTGTGTGGCCCATGCCTGGATTCCCGAGCATTATCCGCGAGCTTCGCGACATGGGGCTAAGACTTGGAATAGTTTCCAACGCACAGTTCTACACCCCTCTCGTTCTCCAAGAGATATGCAGCAAAACAATCTCGCAAATTGGATTTGAAAAAAGCCTGTGCTCGTGGTCTTACAAGCTCTCTGAGGCCAAACCCTCTATCAACATATTCAAAGCACCGTTGGCGCAACTTGATAAAGATCAAATAAGGGCCGCTGAGGTTCTATACATAGGAAACGACATGTTAAACGACATAGCAAGTGCATCCAGGCTTGGCTGCAAAACCGCGCTATTCGCGGGAGATGAGCGCTCATTAAGGCTTCGAGAAAATAACCCTGAGGCAAATATCGAACCCGACATGGTAATCACAAAACTATCAGAACTCAGTATACTTGTAAGCACAAAGGAGGCAGTAAATGGCCGGTAAAAAGGAACATTCGAATAGAACCAAATCGAGAAATCCCGTGGGGGGATTTTTTGTAACTCTTCTAATACTCTTAATAATCGGTGGCGTTGTATTCTATTTTGGCTGGATGCAGCTTCGCCTCCAAGAAAGTGAATACGCAGTGATATACAGGAAGTCCCACGGTTATGAAGCGGAATTAGTTAGAAGCGAAGATTTTGACTGGCGGTGGGAGGCCCTGATTCCGAACTATCTCACCCTCCACAAATTCAATCTGAAACCCCAATCCGTAGATATAAGGCAAAACGGCGTTTTGCCCTCAGATGAAATCTACAAGGAAATTGCTGGTGATGACATCGACTTCAGCTGGGAAATCGAAGCAAGGATTAATTACCGCGTTAACCCGGATATCCTATTATCGCTCGTGGAAAGTGGTTTCGATAATTTAGACTCGTTTTACGAGGATTATGAAACCAAGCTCAACTCGGCTGTGCTAGATATAATGAACCAGGCCATGGCAAGCAATTCAAACGAAGCGGCGGCAGGAGATAAGGAGTGGTTTTCCGAATCCATAAGGAACAGCTCAATTGATGAAAGAGTAGACATAGTTGAAGCGACTCTTATCAGATGGAAATATCCTGACATGGCTCTCTACGCTGAAGCCCGCCGCCTAATACTCGAAACAATGCAGGCTCGCCAGGCAGTGATTAGCGAAGTCGAAAATCTCTCCGCCAGGTTTGAGAGCACTCAAGAAAGCCGGTTAAAGATGCTGAGGGGCTATGGGCAGCTTCTCGATGAATACCCTATTCTGATAGAATTTTTTGAACTCGAGGGGGTTCCCATCGAATCCATATTACCAACGACGATAGAATAGCTGCTCAATAGGCCGTATCAAAATAAAGCGCCCGCCTTCCACCATTAATTCAATCGAGGCAGACTCAAAGCGATTGCTCAGGCTTAACGCGCCAGAAGCCCAATCCACGGCATCCAGCTTCCAGGTCAATCCCGTCGATCGAATCAACCAGGGCCCATTGTCGATCGGGAACAGTGATATCGTGGAACCAACATCGCCCTCCAATTTCGTATTCCCCTCGATGCTTTCAATCATATCCTTAGCAGTAAACCAGTCAGTCAGGCGGCGCTCTCTGGAAAACAGCTTCATCAGAGCCAAAGTATGGTCCAGTCTCCCCTCGCCGCCCCCGATTAGCGCAATAGCCCCGCACCCACGCCCTATCAGCCACGAAATTCCAAGTTCGGTATCAGACTCATCCTTATCTCTTTCTGCAACCTCGACAACGGGGCGCCTATCAAGAAGCTTCGAATCGGATATTGAATCCATATCCCCAACGATTCCCTGGGGTTCAATTCCAGCGGACAATGCCATATCCAAGCCCAAATCTGCCGCGCAAACCAAATCGTCCGGTCTTATTATGCATCCAATCTGTGCAGATGAGGGTCCGGCTCCTCCAATGAAAAGAACTCCACGTCGCATCGATATCTCCTTTCCTAAAGTGCATCTTCGCCGGAGCACTTCCAAACTAAGGCCATCTGTAGCAATCAAACTCCGCTAAAAATTCAAATTGCTTCGGATTCCACCGATAAGTTGATATGTGGATAAGGATGTCCACTAAATTTACAACTGGTCAACATCAAGGAGGATGTAATGATCATTAATCACAACATGAGCGCAATTTTTGCGACGAATCGGAGCAAAATCAACGATTCGAACTCTCTGAAAAGCATGGAAAAACTCTCATCCGGACTGCGCATTAACCGAGCAGGGGATGATGCATCCGGACTCGCCGTATCTGAAAAAATGAGAGCTCAGATACGCGGGCTGCGGCAGGCAAGTAGAAATGCGGCAGACGGTATCTCGTTCATCCAAACAACCGAGGGATATCTACAAGAATCCTCGGACGTTCTCCAGAGAATTCGCGAGCTATCCATTCAGGCCTCAAACGGAATTTACTCTGCGGAAAACAGGATGCAAATTCAAGTTGAAGTTTCTCAGCTCGTCGATGAAATAGACCGCGTTGCATCACACGCCCAGTTCAACGGAATGAACATGCTCACCGGGCGCTTTGCCCGATTTGACGGGCTCAATGTGATTACTGCCTCCATGTGGCTCCATATCGGCGCTAACATGGATCAGAGGGAAAGAGTTTTCATAGGAACGATGACCGCGGAAGCCCTTGGTGTAAGGCAGCTTGGCACGGGGCAAATAATCACCGTATCCACCCCCGAACAGGCCAACAGAAACATCGGCATCGTTGATGCGGCTCTAACGCAAATCAATAAGCAGCGAGCCGATTTAGGCGCTTATCAAAATCGCCTTGAGCATGCCATCAAGGGATTGGATGTGGGAGCCGTCAATTTGCAGTCTTCAGAATCCCGTATTAGGGATCTGAATATGGCAGAGGAGACCGTGGAACTAACTAAGCATCAGATATTGCATCAGGCGTCCAACGCAATGCTTGCCCAGGCCAACCAGCAGGGCCAATTGGTTCTCCAATTGCTGCAGTAGAATCCCGCATAGCACCAAACCCGGCCTTAGGGCCGGGTTTTTCTTTGCCGCGGCATTAAGTATCAGAATGCATCCCAGAGCTTCCTCCCCTTGACCCCCTTGGAACCCTCCACTAGTTTTCAAAAACATGGAGCTGGCGCCGATACACATACCCGATACCCTAAAAAGGGCCGCAAGAATTTTCTCGGACGCGTCCTTTCAGTGCTGGCTTGTAGGCGGAGCCATTCGGGATGGATTACTAGGCCGCGAATCGTATGATTACGATCTGGCAACCGATGCAGCGCCAAGGGATGTAATCAAGCTCTTCCGCAGAACTATACCCACCGGAATAAAACACGGCACCGTGTCTATCATGCTAGGAAGGTATCGATTCGAAACCACCAGTTTCCGCCAAGACGGACCCTACTCGGATGGCAGACGACCCGATAGGGTGTTGTTTTCCGAAAACATTGAGGGGGATCTTGCCAGACGAGATTTCACCATAAACGCCATGGCTTGGGATCTGATAAACCGCAGATTATTCGACCCTCACGGGGGCAGGGAAGATTTAAACAAGCGACTGATAAGGGCAATCGGCAACCCACAGGAACGTCTTCGGGAGGATGGACTCAGATCCATACGGGCATGCAGACTCGCATCGCAATTAGGATTCCACATTCATCCGAAAACACTAGATGCCATAAACGAAACACGTTCAAGCATTAAGGCCCTTTCCGCCGAGCGAATTTGGGAGGAGTTCAAGAAGATTCTTCAAACCGAAAAACCATCCGTATCCTTCCTGCTGTTCAAGCAAACCGGTTTAATTGAAGTTCTATTTCCCGAGTTTGATATCCGACCGGCCTCCTCGCTGGAAACACACAAGAGAACGGATTTTTTAATCTGCCTAAGAGCATGCGATTTGGCAAATCCGGAAAACTTCTCTCTGCGTGCGGCCGCGCTTTTCCACAGGCTTGGCTACCCCGCTCATCCGGCAAGAAACAAGGACTTATCACCTCCTAAAAGCGCCGATATGGCCCTATCTATCCTAAGGCGCTACAAGGCATCCAACTCCGAAAGCGGCAGGATAATCGATATGCTTAGCAATCTGAATTTTCAATACTCCGGCGATTGGAGCGATGCCGAGGTAAGGCGTTTCGTATCCCGTATCGGCGCTAGGCAGGTGCATACTCTTATTGAACTAAAGCACGTAATAGCCCGCGCCAACCTGCCCTTCACTACCTCATACAAGGTCTCCAATGGAGATTCGGAAAACCAGGCGGCAATTTCAATACCCGAAAGCATGAGACAACTTCAAAATCTGACCGAGCGCGTGAAGCTGATAATCGAATCTAACAATCCATTGTCTATTGGCGATCTGGCAATAAACGGCAATCAGATAATAGATAATTGCCGAATCGAGACCGGGCCAAAATTGGGCAAACTGCTGAGTTTCCTTTTGGAATGCGTTCTGGAAAACCCGAAGGAAAATAGCTACGATCAACTGCTGCGGCGAAGCCGAAGCTGGCTGAACGAGCGCTCCTGAATCCAATATCAGAATAACGACTAGGAGCTATCCGCTGCGCTCTCAAGTAGCCATTTGCTCATAGGCCAGCCTCGCGGCCTCCTGCTCAGCGGATTTCTTGTTTGCGCCCCTGCCGGGTCCATAGTTCTCGCCATTGATTTGCACGGTCATCCAGAAAGTCTTCTGATGATCGGGTCCGGACTTGCGTTCCAGCATGTACTTTGGATAACTGCGAAAGCGTTTTTGAACCAACTCTTGAAGAAGAGTCTTATAGTCCTTGCGATGCCTATCCGCAAGCACCAAATCGATCGGACTATGTATGCTCTTCAAAACAAATTTTGCTGCCTTGCCATAACCCGAATCCAAATACAGGGCGCCAACCAGGGCCTCTAAGCAATCACAAAGCAGAGCTTTTTTCTTTCTGCCTCCGGAGGCTTCCTCGCCTCTGCCAAGATGCACAACCGAATCAATACCCAGCTTCAAAGCAATTCCGGCAAGCGTGTCTTCGCTAACTACATGCGCCTTTATCCTAGCTAGAGCTCCCTCTGAACGCTCCGGGAGCAAGCGTATAAGATAATCGGCCACAATCATGCCGATAATGGAATCCCCTAAAAACTCTAGAGTTTCATTATTGCTGATATTCGCGGAAGTCTCGTGAACAAAGGATCTATGACAAAGGGCCAGATCCAGATTTTCAAGTCTCTTGAACCTCAACCCCGCCTTCTTCTGAAAAAAGAGCAATTCCTTGCGCCGCGTGCTCGAAACTTCGGGAGTTCGTAAAGGAATTCGCACTATTCTTTTGCTTTTAGCTGCTCCTCGATATATGCCAAGGCATCTTGAACTTTTTCAAACTCAGTCGCCTTTTCATCGGGTACGGAAACACCCAATTCCGAATCTATTGCATAAAGCAATTCATAAGTATCCAAACTATCGGCTCCAAGATCCTCACGGAATCGGGAGTCCAAGGCAATCTTGTCCTTATCAACCTCGAGTCTATCGGCGATAAGATTCTTAAGCTTTTCAAACAGTTTGGTGTCCATACATCACTCCTTAAATCAGCTTACAACTTTAGGTTCGACAACCTGATTGCCCTTATAAAAACCGCATTTTGGACAAACACGATGACGCACAATTTTGTTTCCACAGTTGAAGCACACAATAAGTTTGGGTACGGAAATTCTCATGTTTATCGAACGTCTCCGGCGGCTTTTAGCCTTTGAAGTTCGGAATTTTGGTACCGCCATATGCTTCCTCAACCATTTTTCGGTGATAATACTATGTGGGTCCCCATATCCGTCAAGTACCGCGGGCCAGCAGAGTGAGTATAGCTCTACTGCCGGAGATGCGAGAAGCGCAGCGGCTCTTTACCTAGTCCTTACTTCGGGCTATCCGGTTCGGGGCGCCGTCTTTAACAGGATCGCCGCTGAATTCGAGTATATCTAGCCGCTTCAATGGGAACCCTGTACTCAATCTTTCGAATGGGTTGTTTGAGTAACCCGCCGCACAGGCATTGCCCGCGAATCAACGGCCGCGCCGATGGGTCTATTGAACTGTGGCCGGCGCCGGAGCCCTCCCTAAAATCCGCCGCGCCTATCGAGCTTTTTTCGAGTCTTTTCAGCAGACCGTTCTCACCTTCGATAGGGAACTTCGGAAATCAGGCAGAAATTCACATCGCTGGCGGACAATGTGGTATGGGCGGCAATGAATCCCGAATCTCGGCTCATCACCTGCACAAGGCCGACGCCATCGGGAGCGCTTCTAGCTTCGATGTGGGCGGCGCCCACGGCTAAGAAACCCTGTGCTCCACCTTCCTAGGGCAGACTAGCCTGCCTTATCCGAGTTTCCCGGAGATTAACCAGTTTGGCCGGCGGGGGCTTGGGCAGGCCGCGAGATGAGAATCGGAAAAAATCGGGAGTATTGAGAAATTGCTGGAAAAATCGTGTTGATGAGAATTTCGAGCAAAGCCAATTCTCGTTAAGTTCGCTTGGCGCCGTGGGATAGTCAGCCAAAACTGATTAGTATATTCTACACGATATGCGCTTCATGAATCGGAAATTCTTGTTTGGAACGCTTTTAACACTGATATCCTGTGGCATACTCCCGAATCGAGCCATAGAAGTAGTCGATGATTTTTATGAGTATCAGCAAGATGGCAGTGCGAATTTCCCGGAATATATGTTTGCCGACATGGAAGTGGCCTTGCAGGCTAGGTTTGCCTTGAGCCAGCGGGAAATGATTTATGGCGCGTATATCTCTCATAATAGAATCGAGACAAGCAGGCGTATTTCGATTGAAGAGAACAAAACAAGAGAGATTGTAACCTATATTTTCATGGTTACAGGCGAGAATGGAGAAACTCAGGAAACCCTAATGCTCGAGCGCCATGGAACTTCCGAACCCTTTCAAATTACAGCCTATGTGATTGAGGGCATCTCTTCTTTCTATGAACCGGCGCCGAAAAGCATTACCTAATCCGCGGCTCCAGGGGCCTCCCTGCTAATCGTATAAGTAAGGGTGCGGAGGCGAAGAGGCCTAATCTTATGCTTGGGCGTCAGGTCCAATACCCCGGGGCGGCAACCGCCAAGGCCTCGCTGCCCCCCGTCTATGTTTACATGAATGTCCGCATCTCTAATTATCTCATGGGCGTGAGCGGCAAGGGCAATTGCTTCTCGTGGCGCAAAACCCGCGGAGAAATCAATTCTGCTATGCTCAGAAGCGGTGAATACTATGGCGGAACCACCATCTGAAAATGCCACTCTTCGAACCTCCGTGCGATTTCCATTCTCCTGGGGTTTCAAATAATCATAGCCAAGCTTCTCCACCTCCGCCTCGTGCAACCCTACAACCGCGCTAGTCTTCCTATCGATGTAGCATTCCTGTGGACCAAGTCCGTACCAGCTTACCCGGCTATAACGCGCGGGGATAATCATCCGGCTGCCAAAGCGAAGCATCTCCCGCCGTGGCAGTCCCCGCATATTTACAAGAACGCTGCCATCGTTTTTAAAAAGTAATTTCCAGGCGAATTTGCCTATGAAGCCCCTGATACGAAAATACAGCGCAACTTCTAAGCCATCCGAACGAAGCTTCGATTCCCAGTTTTTCAATCTGCGTCTTCGTCCAGCCGATTCCCAGGCTCTATCTACTGCCGCCCGTCTGAGCAACTTATTCGAAACCAAGGCGCCAAGGTTTGGGCCAACGCCAAAACGTTCATTGTCGGTTGGCGCGCGAAAGAAATCTGGCTGCAATGGACCGGAAAGTATGTTGCCCTTGCCGAAATCGAGAGCTTCGAGGGCGCCTTTATTCAAATCAATTATGGCGCCGATCTTGCTGCTCGCGATTAGGAATCTTTCATCTTGCCGCTCATGGCGCCAGCGGCCTGGCTCCGGCTCCTGATTTCCTACACCAGACTCGGCGATTCTCTCGGGTTTCTCAAGCTTCAGATGTCCAAATATCAGATCTGAGGCCACAGCATTCCCTTGGGGCTTTGGTATCGGAAACTGAAATCTAGCCACCAGGTGCTTCGCTGGCGCCCAGCTCTTCTCTTTGAGCAGACGGACAAAAAAGTTTAGATAAGCCTCGCCCCCGCCCGAATAATCCGCAATGCTCCTAAAAAGACTTACCCCTCGTTCCTCGCCCGGGCCCAAATCAGGTTTGCGCAGGCTGCCCTCGCCTAGAACGATGCCATCACGCTCCAGTGTCCAGTCTATCTGATAGTCGCTGAAATCTTTGTGGGAGTGCTTGTTGCGCAGCGTAATCACACCCCGTTCAATATCCACCATGCGAATCGAAACCGGGGCATATAAGGTTTTCACCTCCTCTAGCATCGGCTTGGCCCTTCGATCGGCGCTGAAGATGCCATCGGCACAGAATATTCCATCGTTGGGGAAATCTCCAAAGTCTCCCCCATATGCCAGATATCTTTGCCCCTCATCCGAGAAGCGATAGAGCGCTTGGTCGGCAAAGTCCCATATAAAAGCGCCCGCGATATTGGGGAAGCGATCGATTTCCTTCATATAATCCGAGAAGCCTCCGAGGCTGTTCCCCATAGCATGAGCGAACTCGCAGAGAATAAACGGTTTGCGGCGGTACTTATGCGGCCAAAACAGACATCCAAAAGGACTGCCCCTTTCTCCGAGAACCGCCCTAAACACTCTGCCCTTCCCCACCTTTCTCAACGCGCCTATGCTGGGATACATCAGGCTAAAAACATCTGAGTGCTTCAACTTATGATCGCCCTCATAATGTATGGGGCGGGTGGTATCCAGAGCCAGGGCGGACTTCTTCATCTCCCTGAGATTGCTCCCCTGCCCGGCCTCGTTTCCCAGAGACCACATAATCACGCAGGGATGATTGCGATGACTGAGAACCATCCTCTCCACTCTATCAACGCAGTTCTTACGCCAAATCGGCTTAGAAGCTGGCAGTACGTGCCGCAGCCCGTGGCTCTCCATATTGGCCTCGTCTATCACATAGAATCCGAGGCGGTCGGCTGCATCATAGAGCGCCGTCTGATTAGGATAGTGGCTGCATCGGATGGCATTGATATTGTTCCGCTTCATGAGAATCAAATCGGATTCGATGATTTCACGTGGTACGGCCTGGCCAAATTGGGGATGGAAATCATGCCTGTTCACACCGTACAACTTCACCGGCCGCCCGTTCACCTTCAGCACGCCAAATTTCGCACAATCGATGTCTACCTGTCGAAACCCCCAAGTCAGTGAACGAACATCCAAAACTCTGCCGTCCTCTTCGCTCAATTCGAATACAAGACTATAGAGATTTGGCTCGTCCGCGCTCCATTTTCTGGGGTTAACCACTCTGATGGAAGTTTCGACGACTGTGCTTCTGCCGGTTTGATACCTTACCGGAGTTAGGGGACAGGATGTCACTATGCTCCGGCCGCCGGCTTCGTAGAGATAGCAGCGAACAAACCTCTCTTCGGAATCGGCAAACCGGAGCGCATCAAAGGTGATTGTTACGGTCAAATCGGCATTGATGAAACTGCTATCGAAGCTGCAGCGTGCAAAAACATCGAATATGCCGCCATCGGGCGCTGCAATTAAACTGACAGATCTAATAATCCCGCCCAAGCGCCACATATCCTGATTTTCAAGATAGGTGCCGGCGCAGTTTTTTATTACTTTGACATCAATCTGATTGTTCCCCATTTTCAGATAAGGGCCAACAATGAATTCAGCCGGAGAGTAGGTGTTCTGCGTATAGCCAACTTCTTCGCCATTAATCCGAATCCAGGCTGCCGAGCGTATGCCCTCGAAACGCAGTGTTACATGCGGGAGCCGTTCCTTCCATTCCGGGGGAATCTGAAATGACTTCCGGTAGTATCCAGTGGGATTGTCCTTTGGATCTATAGCGGGCGGATTTCTGATATCGTGGTTCAACGGATAATCCATGTTCAAATACTGAGGGACTCCATAGCCGTGAACTTCCCAATTGGACGGAACCTCTACACTCTGCCAATCGACGCCCTCAGGCTCAAGTGAGGGATTGATTAGGAATTTGAAGTTCCATTTTCCATCCAGATACATCACCCATGGGCTTTCCAGTTGAGCCGAAGTATCGGGAATCGTGGGCGGGTGCTGAAACCTTCCGGGTAGCTTGTTTCTTCCAACCACCTCGGGATTCTGCCATTCCTGGGTGTGAAGTCCGTTAGCGGGGATACGATATCTCTGCCTCACAATCCGTATCATAATGGACTTGCTCGAATTGAGCCAAGATTCTAGAATTCTATTCGAACACTTGCTGATAGCGGACAGGCAGAACTGACTGCAGACAAGAGGCGAAACCGAGCGGGAGATTAACGCTGAACTACTAGATTGGGGGTGTGAAGAGATGGAGCTTAGTTGGAAAAACTTGGATGAAACGGATGCCCTTTCACGATTGGCGAACATGAATAGGCGGATAGATTTGGCCAAGGAGCTATCTAGAGATAGAGCGCTTAACTGGAAAATCGATTCCGGCGCCGGTCTCTCGTTTTACTACGGCGCTTCTCTGCTCACCGCTTCACACATCGACGCCCTTGGAGAATTGGCGGATGAACAGGAGCTAATTGGAAAATACAAGGCTCTGCTCAATGGCGAAGTTGTTAACACTGGAGAGAGGCGGCGCGTTCTTCACCACCTTGCCCGGGGACAACTTGGAGAAGATGTTGTTGAAGATGGTATCAATCTGAGGGATTTTTATGCCCAGCAGAATACAAGGGTGAGGGAGTTCTCGGAAAGAATTCATGCGGGACAAATAATAGGTTCGACGGCGAAGCGATTCGATACCATAGTTCAGGTTGGCATCGGCGGCTCCGACCTTGGCCCCAGGGCCCTGTATCTGGCCTTGGAAGGAATCCATAAACCGAAGATGCAGGCACACTTCATCTCCAATGTGGATCCTGATGACGCCGCGCTGGTGTGTTCCCGCGTAAATCCTGAAAGCACCCTGTTTATACTGGCATCCAAGAGCGGAACCACTCCCGAAACGCTTGCCAACAGGGATTTGATTATCGATTGGATGAAATTCGCGCGGATTAGGGGCTTCGATCCAGTGAAGCATTTCATTGCGATAACGAGTAAAAACAGTCCTCTGGCGAATTCGAATTCGGTTCTGGCCTCGTTCTACATCGACGAGGACATCGGAGGCCGGTATTCCTCAACCAGCGCGGTGGGTGGCGCGATTCTCTCGCTTGCCTTCGGACCGGATGTTTTTGACGAATTGCTCGCTGGCGCTCATGAGGTGGATAAGCGCTGTCTTGTGGAGGATATCCGGAACAACGGAGTCCTGCTCGATGCTTTGATTGGAATCTATTACGGAAATGTCCTTGGTTTTCGCAGCTCGGCAATTCTGCCATACAGTCAGGCTCTGCGTAGGTTTCCAGCCCACCTGCAGCAGCTAGACATGGAATCCAATGGCAAGTGCGTTAACCGCTTTGGGGATAGAATTACCTATCCGACGGGTTTTGTGATTTTTGGCGAGCCGGGCACCAATGGACAGCATTCTTTTTATCAGCTACTCCATCAAGGAACCGAAGTTGTACCGCTGCAGTTTATTGGCTTCTTGGAAGGACATAACGGAAAGAATGCGGGCGCTGATACCTCAGGCAGCCAAAGACAGCTGAACGCTAATCTTGCGGCTCAGATTGCGGCCTTTGCCAAGGGAAGGAGAAATGAAAATAGCAATAAGAATTTTGAAGGCCGCAGACCGAGCACCCTCCTCTTAGCTCGGAAACTCAGTGCGCGAGTTCTTGGCGGTTTGCTCGCGCATTATGAGAACAAGGTGATGTTTCAGGGCTTTTGCTGGAATCTCAATTCCTTCGACCAAGAAGGCGTTCAGCTTGGCAAATCCTTGACAAAAGCCTTGCTCGGCGGAAATTCGGATGATGAGACGCTAAGCGCCTACTCCGAGATTCTGGAAATAACAGGATCCTAATGCGCGCGCTGGCGGCAGCGCCGAGAATATCCAAACCCGGTCTATCGCCCCCATTACAGGCGGAGCTTCGCTCATCTCTCTCGCTCCTGAGCCCGATCTAAGGGCCCGGGCAGGTTCTACCGCCGATACTTCTTTTCATTTCCTTCCCCGAACTGGAAGATATCGCCGAATTTTGCTCCAAGGCTAAGGAGCCCTGTACTCAATCTTCCGGATGAGATGGTTGCCGAAATCCGCAACATAGACATTGTCAGCCGAATCAACGGCCACGCCGGTGAGCCAGTTGAACTTTGCCGCGGCGCCGATGCCATCCGCATATCCCGCCGCGTTACTGCCTGCTAGGGTGCTCACCACCCAAACCAGGGAAGTTGTAGGAGCCTTGCAGGTTGCCAAGAGGGTGCTTAGGGTTAGAACCAGGATGCCATATCCATGGAATTTGTTCATTGTAGCCTCTGTATTGGCAGAGTATCTATCTTAAGTAGTTTAGATCTATTTGGCGGAATACCAGCTTTTTTAGCCCTGCCAAAAAAGTCGGCTTTTTCTACTAATCAGGCTGCTTACACTTCGAGGGCCGGGCTGCGAGATGAGGTATGGCGCTTAACAAGCCGCTGGCCAGCCGGGAAATTTGGGCGTGGATTGGGGCCTAGATTAGCATCGGCTGACGCGTCGATTCCAGTACATCTCGCCACAGGGGGCCCCTGCTGTTAACCTTTTTCCGCTGATATGTAGCCATTCGGATCGGTACGTGAACCAAGAAATTGCTCCATTGGCCTATAATGCAAGCGGTTCTGCCGGTCATGGCGGCATGTACCGCATTGGCGCCAAGACGCGCGCAGTAGTGGGAATCGGCAGGCCCGGCTGGGGTTGCCCGTATTATATAGCTTGGATCGATATACCTGATATTGGCTTCGCGGCCCCTGTCTAGCAGGTAGTCCCTGATTACCTCTTTCAGGAAGGGGCCTATATGCCCGTAAGTTTTGTCTTTCGCATTCAACAGATTTTGGCCGGCGCCCTCCGCAACTAGTATTACCGCATGGCCGCGCTTATCGAGCCTTTTCTCAAGTCTTTTCAGCAAACCGTTCTCACCTTCGATAACAAAGGGAACTTCGGGAATCAGGCAGAAATTCACATCGCTGGTGGACAATGTGGTATGGGCGGCAATGAATCCCGAATCTCGGCCCATCACCTGCACAAGGCCGATGCCATCGGGAGCGCTTTTAGCTTCGATGTGGGCGGCGCCCACGGCTTCTACCGCCTTTGCAACCGCGGTGTCAAACCCGAAGGATCTTTGAACGAACATGATGTCGTTGTCTATTGTTTTGGGCACTCCCACACAGGATATTTTCAGATCGCGCCTCTCGATTTCCTCCGTTATTTCGAGGCTGGCTCTCTGGGTTCCATCGCCGCCGATGGTGAATAGCACATTGATGTTCATTCTCTCGAGCGCATCAACGATGGGTTCCACCTCGCCATGGCCCCGCGACGATCCAAGAAAGGATCCGCCCAGGTTGTGTATGTCGTCGACTATATCCGGATTGAGTCGGCGGGGAGATAACTTGAACTCCGGACGAAAGCCGCGAAATCCATATTTGATTCCGCTAATCCTTTCAACTCCATAGAAATACCAGAGAGTTCTGGTTAGAGCGCGGATTACGTCGTTGAGTCCCGGACAAAGTCCCCCGCATGTTACTATAGCGGCGTGGCAGTGGCTGGGTACAAAGTAAATCTTCTCGCGTGGGCCGGCCTCTTCCAGCATCCAGGCGGGATCGTATTCGTGCCCTACCGTGGCCGCGTCCGTGGTGCTGCTGCGAAGTATGTACTGGTCGTCGCGGGCAAAATTGGCAATAGTATCGTCCAATTCGGTAGAAGGCAGTTTTGGAGAAGGAATTTTGCACGGACCAAGGGTTGCAATGCTGAAATCGTACTCGGATGTCTCTTTCATAGTGTGAATATGTCGAAGAACGGGCACTTGTGCAAGCACTTGGAACACTACAAACTGGGGCCTAGTTAGCTGCCTTAGGATGCTCATCAGAATTGTACCGCGCCGCGAGCGCTGCGCCCCTTTTCGGCTTAGCCGGAGAACGACATGCGAGCTATGAGCGGGCTGTGGAGAATGCGAATGAAGATATTGGTTGTAGGCGGGGCCGGCTACATCGGCAGCCATGTAAGTTATGCGCTTGCGGACAGGGGAGATGAGATTGCCATACTCGATAATTTCCGCTCCGGAAATCGCAGGAACTGCCCTAAGAGCGCCAGGATAATCGAATGCGATATAATGGATAGGCTGCGCCTCGATGCGGTTCTATCCGATGGATGGGATGCTGTTGTACATCTGGCGGCGCTGAAAGCCGCCGGAGAATCCATGGAACGCCCGGGCGAATACGCTCTGAACAACATCTGCGGAACTATAAATCTTCTTAATTCAATGCTGAAGGCCGAATCCCCTCCCCTGGTTTTCTCTTCTACCGCTGCTATTTTCGGTGAGCCTATTCGCCTGCCCATCGATGAGAATCACCCAAAACAGCCCCTGAATTTTTATGGTTTCACGAAGTTGGAAATCGAAAACCTCTTGGATTGGTATGGCAGATTGAAGGGATTCCGATCGGTATCGCTTCGATACTTCAATGCCGCGGGATATGACGGACGCATAATCGAACCGGAAAAAGACCCTCAGAACCTCTTGCCTGTTTTGATGGAGGCGGCCTCTGGAATTAGGGATGGCGTAACCATCTATGGCGATAACTATGACACCGCCGATGGAACCTGTGTGCGAGATTATATCCACGTTAGCGATTTGGCCGACGCGCATGTGCTGGCAATCGACTATCTAGTTCGGGGCGGCGCGAATGCCAAGATTAACCTGGGCAGTGAAGTGGGAATCAGCGTCGCACACATGGTGAGGGAGGCAATTCGCATTACGGGCATCGAATTCCCCCATGTTGCCGGACAAAAACGCCCTGGCGATCCGGCAATACTTATCGCAAGTTCAGCTCTGGCAGAGCAGTTATTCGGCTGGAAGACGCGGCGAAGCAGCGTAGAGGCCCTAATTAGCAGTACCTGGCGGATATACAAGAACAGGCGGCGTGGTGGGCGCTAAGCATCCTAAGCTGAAATCGGGTTCTCATATCCTGAGGCTTCAAATCGAGCAGCGCGCAAGTTGGAAAGGGCAAAGCCAAATCTGATAGCTTTCGGAGCCTTGATTCCCTTAAAGGATATTGCATAAGAACAAGGCTGGTAGTTACACTCGGGCGTATCATTTTTTCTGGAGAAAATCATATGCTTGCCAAGAACATAAGCGAATTAATAGGAAAGACGCCCCTTGTAAGGCTAAATAGGGTGATTGCGCCCGGTGGCGGTGAAATCTATCTCAAACTCGAATCCTTTAATCCAATGGGCAGCGTTAAAGACCGCATAGGACTCGGAATGATTCAAGATGCCGAAGAGAGGGGCTTAATCGGTCCCGATACCCTTATTGTGGAACCAACCAGCGGGAATACCGGAATAGCCCTGGCCTTTATTTGCGCGGAGAGGGGATATAAGCTTGCCCTAACGATGCCGGAATCGATGAGCATGGAGAGGCGTAGAATACTGACAACCCTGGGCGCGACTCTGCATCTCACACCCGCCCAAGAGGGAATGGGCGGCGCAATACGGCGGGCGGAGGAGATGATTGAAAGCTCTCCTTCGGCGATCGGTTTAAGGCAGTTCGACAACCCGGCAAATCCTGATTTTCACGAAAGAACAACAGGGCCGGAAATTTGGCAAGATTTAGAAGGCAGGGTAGATATTCTTATCGCCGGCGTTGGCACGGGCGGAACTATAACAGGCGCGACAAGATATCTTAGAAAGAAAAATCCGCGTTTACAGGCAATCGCCGTCGAACCTGAAACTTCTCCCGTTCTATCCGGCGGCAAACGGGGCCCTCATAAGATACAGGGCATTGGCGCGGGCTTTGTTCCCGGCGTGATGGACACCAAACTACTGGATGAGATAATTACAATCAATGAAGAAGAATCCGGCAATACCGCGAGGCGCCTGGCCAAGGAAGAAGGAATTTTTGTGGGAATATCGGCCGGTGGAAATGTAGCGGCGGCATTGAAAATTGCAGCCAGAAGCGAAAACAAAGGCAAAATCATCGTTACGATCGGCTGCGATACCGGTGAACGTTATCTCAGCACATGGTTATTTAAGGAGAATGAAAACAAATGAAATTTGCAACTACGGCGATACATGGGGGCTGGGATAGAAAGAATTCCGTGCGGGCTGTGCCTATTAACCGCACCGTTTCATATAATTTCAGAGACACCGAGCATGCCGCAAATCTTTTTGCGCTGAAAGAGCTCGGCCATATTTACACTAGGCTGAATAATCCGACTCAAGATGTATTGGAGGCTAGACTTGCGGAACTAGAGGGCGGAACAGGTGCTCTGGCCATATCGTCGGGTACGGCCGCCATATTCAACAGCATTGTCAATGTAGCAAAATGTGGGGATGAAATTGTCTCCTCCTCGGAGCTCTATGGAGGCACCTACACCCAGTTCAAGGACATACTGCCGCAATTTGGCATTACGGTAAGATATGTCGATCCTCACGATACTTCAGCCTGGAAGAACGCGGCTAACGAAAAAACTCGAGCCTTCTATTATGAAACTATTGGAAACCCCTCTCTGCGGGTACCCGATTTTGAAGCCATCAAGAGAGTTGCAAACGATGTTCATGTGCCAGTGATTGTCGATGCTACTTTTACTACCCCCTATCTGCTAAACTGCATTGAAAACGGAGCGGATGTTGTAATTCACTCACTAACCAAATGGATTGGCGGACACGGAACCGGCGTTGGAGGCGCGGTAGTCGATGCCGGCTCCTTCGACTGGACGGATCCGAAATTTGCCACTTTCAATGAACCCGATACCGGGTATCATGGTCTGCGCTATGCGCACGATCTTGGCGACCTATCCGCGATTGCCTTTGTCTTGCGAATGAGGCTGGTGCAGCTTAGAAATCTCGGCGCATGTCTTAGCCCCGACAACGTGTGGATTTTTCTCCAAGGGCTTGAGACTCTGGCCCTGAGAATGGAGCGCCATTCCGTCAATGCCCAGAGAGTCGCGGAATTCCTGCTAACTCGGCCCGAAGTTGCGTGGGTTCGATATCCGGGCTTGCAGAAGAATAATAGCAACTACCAAACGGCATCGCGATATCTGAAAAAGGGCTTTGGAGGGATGATTGTCTTTGGCCTTGAGGGCGACCGGGAAGCCGGGAAGAAATTTATTGAATCCCTTGAACTCTTCAGTCATGTCGCGAACGTTGGAGACGCCAAGAGCCTGGCGATTCATTCCGCTTCGACAACTCATTCGCAGCTGAGCGAGGCCGATCTTCTTGCAGCCGGCGTGGAGCAGGATATGGTCCGGCTGTCGGTAGGAATCGAAGACATGGACGATATAATTGAAGATTTAGAGAAAGCATTGTCAGCCGTTTAGTTCAAAATTGTATACTGTAGTGGATGGGATTTCAAAGCGGTCCGATTCTTGACGATCTTGACGAGTATGTTCGCCGATTGGAGGGCATCCGAGAAACGGTGTTCTCCACAATGGTAATGGTGAACGAGATACCCTCGCCTACCTTCAAAGAACTAAATAGGGCAAGATTTCTTGTTGATAGGTTTAGTGAACTCGAGATGCTAAACGCTTCCATAGACGAGAAGGGAAATGCGATTGGGATTTTGCCGGGGCGGGTAGGCGATAGCGACATCTTAGTTACAGCTCATCTGGACTCGCTGTTCGATAGCACAATCGACCATACGGTAACACTCGAACCCAATCTGGCAATTGGCCCCGGAATTGGCGATAACAGTCTCGGGGTAGCCGTGTTGGGAACCCTGCCCCTTATATTGAAGTGCATCGAACTGGAGTTCGATTCGAATCTAGTCTTACTTGGCAGTACTCGCAGCCTTGGAGAGGGCAATCTTGAAGGCATCAGGTTTGTATTAAACAACTACAGGCGTCCCTTTGCTTCCGCGCTTTGCTTAGAAGGAATCAAGATTGGGCGTTTGAGTTTTTCTTCAATCGGAATGCTTCGAGGGGAAATCAGCTACAAGATTCCAGAACTCTACGACTGGACTAAGTTCAACTCGGTGGGAGCAATCGTGGATATGAACGATATGATTAATCGAATCCTTGAAATTCCGCTGCCGAGAAAACCGAAATCTACGATTGTTCTTGGTCAGATGGAAGCCGGCACTTCGTATAACACACTACCCACAAAGGCGCGGCTGCGCTTTGAGATTCGAAGCGAATCCGATGCGATCGTATCCAGCCTGGCCTCTAGGATAAACTACCTGGCTGAGGAGATGACATCGAAAACAGGCGCGCTTGTACAGTTCAAAAAAATCGCGCTTAGGAAATCCGGCGGAACTGAATTCTCTCACCCTCTGAATACCATAGGCAGGGAAATTTTGAATCGGCTTGGCATATCGCCGCGAATCACTCCCAGCACCTCCGAGGTTGCCGCACTAATCGACAAGGATATACCAGCGATAACCATTGGCTTAACGGACGGCGAAAACAGTGGGAATATCGAAGAATCGGTGTTTATCGAGCCGATAAGCAAGGGCCTGGCCCAGCTTGCCGGTTTACTGCGGGCCATCGATGAGAAATGCTTCAATGGGTATTAACGACTGGATAAGGGAAAACACCTATCATCATTCGATTTTCGCCGATCTGAAAAATTTGGTTGAGCAGAAAGAGGCCTCGGGTTTAACCGTTTCTCTTTGCATCCCCACCCTCAACGAGGAGAGGACAATAGGGAAGGAGGTTGTGATATTCAAATCCGAGTTGATGAACCGTTATCCTCTTCTGGATGAGATAGCGGTTGTGGACTCCGGGTCTGCCGATCGCACCTTGGAGGTGGCGTCCAGTTTTGGAGCAGACACCTACTTGTCGGCGGAAATTCTGCCCGAGGAGGGCTCGAGAACGGGCAAGGGCGAGAACCTTTGGAAGGCAATTTACCAACTAAAAGGCGATATCATTGTTTATATAGACGCGGACATAAAAAACATTCATCCTAGATTCGTTTATGGGCTGATTGGTCCCTTAATCCTTAGACCGGAAGTGAGCTATGTCAAGGCATTTTATGACAGACCCCTAGCCTTCTCGGATAGTATCCGGCCCTCGGGTGGAGGCAGGGTAACGGAAATTCTGACACGTCCACTCTTTAGTATCTTCTTCCCGGAATTGACTGCAATTATTCAGCCCCTCTCCGGCGAGTACGCCGTTAGACGCAGTGTGCTCGAGGCTATTTCATTCCCGGTTGGATATGGAGTAGAGACTAGCCATCTAATTGATGTTTATCAGACACATGGCATGAAAGCCTTCGCGCAAACCGATTTGGACCAGCGAGTCCATAGAAATCAGGAAACAAGAGACCTAGGCAAGATGTCTTTCGGAATCATGCAAACCTTTCTAAGACGCTTGCGCAAATATGAAATCATACGCAGCGATAGCAGCTATCCAACCACTTTGAGGCAGTTCCAAGCCCATGATGATTTATATGAAACCATTGAATGGAACATCCCCGAGCATGAAAGGCCTCCGATGATAACAATTCCCGCATACCGCGAAGCACAGGGTTTATCAGCCAACTAAGTAGTCAGCGCTTCAGATACTTATCCGGTACAATGCCGGCGCCTTGACGAAGAATTCGAGGAAGCCTCGCTGTTACATCAACCACTGTAGATGGCCTGCGGGCAGTAAAAACGCCTGAATCCTCTACGAGAGAGACAAAGTTGCCAAATACACGCTCGATTTCCGTTGGATCGTTCATCGGAGCCTCACCGCTTCGATTGACGCTAGTGGAATAGAGATTGAATCCCAACTTGCTAATCAACCTTTGGGTGTACTTATCTTCCGGAACTCTGAACGATGCGGTTTCACCGGCGCCTAGCTTGAAAATGAATGTAAAGGGACCGGGCCAAAGATTCAGGATATCCGAATTTGGTAAGATAGCGCCTAGTTTCTCAAGCGTCCTCACGCTGGGTATCAGCTGAAGGAGGGGCTTTCTGAGCTTCCTAGCCTTAATCCTGTGTAGCTGCGAAACTGTATCTGGCGCCTTTCCAACAAATCCATAAATCGTGTCCGATGCCATTACCACTATCCTTCCGGCTCGTAGATTCGCTAACAGCAGCTTAAGGCAAGCATCACTCCGCCGAAGCAGCATGCCTGAAATTCCGATTCACTAGGGATAGAAACAGCATTAGCAATCCCGCGGCGAGGGCGATTATCTTGAGCGTATTCTGATTCGAAGGTCTAGGCGGCTTCAGATACAGTACATTGCCCGTTTCAAGCACCGTTCTCGCCGACTCTAGATTTTGAATGTGAATCACTCCCTCATAATCACGATAGAAACCCAGCGCCCGGGCCTCGATAATCACTGATTCCGGATCGCTTCGCAATGCCTCAAGTTTCGCGGTGAGTTGTAATTGCCTTTCCTCAAGGTTCTCAACATTTTCAAGCAGCAATCGAGTTCGAGCCCGGCTTGAGGCTGTTACGCCTACCCCGGCTGCGCCAAAAAACAGAGATAAAAGAGCATTAGTCAAAAAAGCGACATAGCACGCACCGACAATGGCCGACCATTTCACACCATGATTGACGGCTGATTTCATGCAATCCTTGAGGCTCTATTCATCAGACTCAGGGTTGTGATATCATGGCTTGTCTAAATGAGAATTATCTCAATCCGTGAACGAATTTCGACGATAATCGAAGAGTAATTTGCTGCCTTTCGGGAGTGATTGATATGTCCACAGACAAAAAACAGCAAGTAGAGAAAACCCTAAAACGATACGGCGTTTGGGTTAAGGCCGGTCCCTGGGAAGTTGACGAAGGCGCTGACTTTGAACTCATGGATATCGACGATTCGAACAATGGCGAACTGCAGATAACCGAGGAAGAGGAGAGACTCCTTGGCAAGCTAGAAACGGGCCCATATGCAGACGAATCTACCGATGTATTGGAAACTCATGCGCCTAAGGGTGGCGGTGTCGATTTGAAAGCTCCGAATAAGCTTAATCGAATAGAAGAAAAGCTAGACGCCCTGAAGGATGAGATTCGCAATCTGAAAGATGAGATAAGCGAACTAAGGCTGCCCTCGGAAACACGAAGCTCCGAAAGTTCTGGAGGATACTTCGAGGATGAGGATGATGAGACTATCGCGCTAACCGATGATGAGCTGGTGAACATTCTTGATTCCGCCGATATGACCGACGAAACTGCAGACAAAGAGACGGTAGAAGAAGCACAGACTGTCGATTCAGATATCCTTCCGAAATCCGATAGTACAAGCGGGTTGGATAGGTCTGATGATGCCGCAATGGAAGCTCCGGAAATCGAACAAGAGACAGCAGAGCGCCTAGACTCGGGAGATGAATCTATCATCAGCCTGGATGAAATCGAAAATCTACCCGATGAAGATGAGGATTTCGAAGATTTTGAGGAGATTTCGGATATAGAATTATCAGAGACAGATGTTACGGAAGATGCGCTTATTGAAAAATCGGTAGAATCCCGAGATGAGGAAATGGAGGTTGGGAATTCGTCCGGCGCAATTGAAACGGTTGAAAGCGAAGTATTTGATGAGGGCGAAGAAGTTGAAATTAGGCTGGATGAAGAAGAGAAGGACTCGGGGGATGAGCGCGAAGCTCACGACGCCGATATTGAAGAGATTTCTTTAGGCGAATTCGGTTTCGAAGCTCAGGACGAAGGCGCTGACACCGTGAGTGATTTAGCAGATAAGACACAGGATGAATTACCGGACATTGAGAACATAATTTCCGATGAGATAGATACTGTTCCCGCGGCCGAAAGCGGCGAGACTGAAGAGACCAACCATGCTGATTCTTCCGGCGGGGAAGAGGCTAAGGTTATTGAGCTTTCGGATATAGGCGTTGGAGACATGATGTCCGATGAATCGGATATTGAATCCGCTGATAGAATCGAGTTAGATGAGAACGAAGAAAAAAAATTCGTAGGAATTGAACTGCCGTCCGAATCCACAGATGAAATAGCCGATCTGAATATAGCCGAACTCGATGACGCCGAAAAAACAACCGAGTCCACAGATGAAATAGCCGATCTGAATATAGCCGAACTCGATGACGCCGAAAAAACAACC
>Ga0126325_10000016_pt1 | contig 87814 bp, 81 predicted proteins | sample InaspJWI14metaG_FD_94487 | JGI IMG/M metagenome (GOLD analysis project Ga0126325, IMG submission 94487) | Marine gutless worms symbiont microbial communities from Oahu, Hawaii - Inanidrilus sp. 1 OAHU.JWI-14 metaG | ecosystem: Host-associated > Annelida > Digestive system > Unclassified...
ATGCGTATCGTCCAGCAGGCTGTAAAAACTTCAAAGATCACTTGGAAAGACGTTACCTGGGATATGGACCCCATATCCGAGTACTTTATGCCTGCTGGAGCTTTTTAGAGAACCGAATAATCTATATCTAAGGCATGAACAACCAAGCCATAACCGGATAGAAAAACCAAACCCCGGCAAAGCCGAGAAATACGAACAGCTGGGGCAGCCCTGTAGAGAACTGCTGCTCCTCCCCGAAAATGGCCGGTTCGGTTTCCGTACAGAACAGCGGTGGCGCCGGAAAGGGAATGATTTTATTACAACGCCCCCGATTGGGTCTTAGATGGAAGCTGAGCCGCTTTTGAACCATGCGGGCCAGTTTTTTATCTTTTACCTTATGGGCATCCAAGAACATCTGCCGGTAGAGATCGTAATTCTCGTTCATTTGACTTCCCCCGGTGCAAATTCTTTACTGGTTTACTGCTTTAGCCGCTCCCGTTGTTGTCAGCAGGGCGGCAATCTTTTCTGAAATGTAGTCAATCAGCTCTTCGTCGCCCAGTTTGGCGGCATTGTTGAACATCTCGACGTAGGTCTCCAACCCTGGAAAAAGCTTCAGGACCTCTTTGGAAATTAAGACACCGGTCACCGATGGCGTCGTTTGAATGGCTTCGGCATCGGTTTCCGGCATAAGCGTTCCCACGGAAACACCGAGTACAGCGGCCATTTTTTTCAAATCTTCATAGGTGGGATTCTGTTTGCCCAGTTCGATCTTTTTTACTTTGGTACGTCCCGATTCAAAACTTGTGTTGAATGAACGAGACCCAAAGGTTCCCTGATTGAGCCCGGTCCTGCGCCTGAGAACCTGGATGATTTCCGGCTGGCTCATTTCCATATTGGCCTCCCTATATATAGTCGATTATAGGTTGGATAATTCCTATATGACCTTTTTAGACTCTTTGGTCAAGCATAAAACGTTCATTTGAGGACAATCAGGAACATAAGGGGCTATTTGCCATGAAATTACAACATTATAGCAAGGCTGGACTGTGTATTCCATCTACCTGCTAGGTAAAAATAGAAAAATAACTTGACATAAATGAATGATCGTTTATTTTAGAGCTATGCGTACGAGAGATGATGAGAAACAAACGGCCTTGTTTGAAGCTACGATAAAGGTGGTCAACGACATTGGTTTTGCCGCAAGTTCGGTTTCCAAGATTGCCAAGGAAGCCGACGTCTCTCCGGCTACCCTCTATGTTTATTACAAAAACAAGGAGGATCTGCTGGTTTCGACCTACATCGACATCAAGCAGGACATGAGCCGGGTGCTGCTCGCCAGATTTGACCCGGACGGACCGCTCAGGGACATATTCAGGCAGGTCTGGGTTCATATGTTCGATTATATATCTGAAAATTCAAACTATTTTGAATATGCTGAGCAATTTGCAAATTCACCCTACAGCCAAGTGGTCGATAAACTTGAAGTTGAGAAATATTTCGAACCTTTGATCCTGATCCTGCAGAAAGGGATTAAGCAAAAAATCATCAAGGATGTAAATTTCGATATCTTGAAGGCGTTTATCTTCTACCCGGTCATGATGCTGGCCAACCCCAAGCATTGCCAGGACTTCGAACCCAATCCAGAAAACATTGAAACGGCCTTTGGACTGGCTTGGGATGCCATCAAATTATAAAAAATTTAATCTTTTGTTAAATGAACATTCATTTTATTAAAACCATGAAACCAAAAACTAAGTTAATAATAGCCGCAGGAGCAATATTCATGCTAGCACTCACCACATCCGCACCGGCCTTGAATTCTCCAAAACCGGTCCATAACCCGAAGATCCATGACCCTGATCAGCACCGCGATGGTAGATTCCGTGGGAACGGGAAGGCCCATACACCTTCAATTGCCGAATTTGCCGCCACTACCTGGGAATTTCTTTTCACCCGCAACAATCGTACCCCGGATTTGAGCTTACCGCGCGTTCGCGTCGAGCTTGCCCATTTCAAGACCCCTGGCGACAATCAACTCAACGTTACCTGGCTGGGACATTCCTCCTTGATGCTCAACATTGACGGTTTTAAAATCCTGATGGACCCCGTCTTCCAAAAGAGGGTGTCGATCTTGGGACCAACGCGCTTCAATGGTGATGTGCCGGTTGATATAGGTCAGCTGCCCGATCTGGATGCGATCATCATTTCCCACGACCACTACGACCACCTCAACAAACATTCCCTGCAACAGCTGCAAGCCAAAGCCGGACAATTTATCGTCCCGCTCCGGGTGGGAGACCGCCTGGTCGACTGGGGGATACCCCGGGAAAAAATCGTTGAGCTAGACTGGTGGGAGGAAATGTATCTCGACGGAAAATTGAGAATCGCTGCCACCCCGGCCCAGCATTTCTCCGGCCGGGGATTGACCGACCGCAACAAAACCCTCTGGTCTTCGTGGGTCGTAACCGGGCCGAACCACAGTATCTTTTTCAGTGGTGATTCAGAATACTTTGACGGTTTCAAGCGAATCGGTCGGAAATATGGACCTTTTGATATGACTTTCCTGGAGTGCGGGGCGTACAATGAGGCCTGGCATCCAGTGCATATGTTTCCCGAAGAAACCGTGCAGGCCCATCTGGATCTTGGCGGCGGCTTGCTGCACCCGATCCACTGGGCTACATTCAACCTATCCCTGCATGCCTGGTACGAACCGATGGAACGTCTGACTGCCGCCGCCGATAAAGCCGGCATCCAGGCAGTCACCCCGGTTGTGGGCGCAACAACTGTCTTCGGGCAGCCCATCACGGCGAATAGATGGTGGCAGCCGTTTATGCCAATTGCTGCCTCCTGATTCTCTACCTTCAGTTTTGTTCCGGGAAGATCGCCAGGCTCGCTGAGGCCAGAACCACTAGCACACTGCCCACGTTGTGGACAATGGCGGCCATAATCGGTGTCAGCCAGCCCATGCCACTGGCGACCACCGCGAGGGCATTGAACGCCAGGCCGAACACGATATTGATCTTGATGATGGCCAGCATCCGGCGGGACAGGCGAATGAGCCAGGGTAATTTGGAGATGTCATCATGGGTCAGGGCGATATCGGCCGTCTCCAAGGCCACATCAGTTCCGGCGGCACCCATAGCCACGCCCACCTGGGAAGAAGCCAGGGCCGGAGCATCGTTGATCCCGTCGCCTATGAACAGAACCGGCAGGTTTCGGTTCTGGTAGCCGGTGATGATGCCCACTTTGTCCTGGGGTTGCAGTTTGGCATGGACCCTCTGGATACCCACCGCTTCGGCTACTCGCCGCACCGCTTTTTCATGGTCACCGGACAATATGGCCATGTCAATGATATCAAGATCGGCAAATCCTTGCACCGTCCGGGAAGCAGCCGGCCGTACCTGATCGGTAACATTGATCAGGCCTACCGGAGCCTTGTCTTGATACACGACCAGGGATGTAATGCCCTGAGATACAGAATCATCTAGTACTTTTCTGAGATGACCGGGTAAAGCGGCGGTATTGTCGACCGTTGTAGAGCTGCCGACCTCCACCAAGGTCCCGCTCACCATGGCCCGCACCCCGAGACCGATTTCATGATAAGCGTTTTCGGCTCCCTGTATGGCTACCCGGGCATAATGGGCCGCATGCAGAATCGCACGGGCCAGAGGATGGGTGCAATGCTGCTCAGCACTCGCGGCACTTGCCAATATTTCTTCGCGCGTGAGATCATTGGCACAGGCTATTTCGGCCACCCGTGGCTCCCCCATTGTCAGGGTGCCGGTCTTATCGAACAAAACCGCCTTGACGGCGGCAATCCGCTCCAGGTACTGCCCGCCCTTCACCAGTATGCCAGATTTGGCTGCCCGCCCCAGTGCCGCCACGGTGGCCGTGGGAGCGGCCAGGATCAATGCACACGGGCAGCCGACGATTAAAACGGCCACGGCTCGATTGATGTCTTCGGTAAACAGATAGGTAACCACTGCGCAGGCCAGAATAGTGGGCGTGAACCAAGTGGCGTAACGGTCGATAAGGCGGATCGCCTCCGGACGGTGTTTTTCGGCTTCGCTGACCAGCTTGATCACTTTGCCCAGGGTGGTATCCGCACCTATTTTAATGGTCCGCGCCCGTATAACCCCATTGTGGTTCAATGTCCCGGCCAGGATTATATCGCCGACCACTTTTTCTACCGGTAAGGGCTCACCGGTCATGGCCGATTCATCCACCGCTGAATCCCCTGAGACAATTTCGGCGTCCACCGGAATGCGATCACCGGGCTTGATCAGAATCAGGTCACCGACGCATACCTCATCGATGGAGACCTCTTTTTCCACCTCGTCTGCCACCACAGTCGCAGTTTGGGGGGCAATGCCAACCAGAGAGCGTATCGCCTTCCGTGCTGACTCGCTGGTAACCTCTTCGATCAGCCCGCCCAGGGTCATAACGAAACTCACTACCGCTGCCGCCAGAAATTCGCCTTGGATGAGACTCGCGATAATGGCCAGACTAACCAGTTCATCTACATTGACCTCTTTGTTTATGAGCCCTTTGATCGCACCCCAGATAATAGGCAGCCCATTAAAAGCCACGCATACCAGGGCCAGAATGTTACCCAGCATACTTGGTGCTGGATTGCCGTAATCTATAATGTAACTGAGCAGCGCCAGCGCAGCCGCACCAAAAGCAATGTAGAAATCCCTCAATCGTAAAAGTTCCTGATAAACTCCTAATTTCGCATACCGTCCAATCATGTTCCAAAAACCTACTTACTGAATTTTTTAAAATGTCGATCACCTCGGTGATCAAATCCGCGGCATTGTCCTGCTCCTGGATTGCCGTGGCCACACAGCCTTTCAGGTGGTCCTCCAGAATGACCCCGCCCAGGGAGCGCATAGCCCCACTGGCGGCGGCAATCTGTTTCAGTACCTGCAGGCAGTCGCGGTCCTCGGCCACCATCTTCTTCAGGCCGCGCACCTGGCCCTCAATCCGGTTGATCCGGGCAATCACCTTTCCATGGTCGTCTCCACATAAAGCCATCGCAACCTCCTTATATACATATAGGGGGTATATGTATATTGGTAACGCCGAGCCCTGTCAAGAACAAACTGGAAGATATCGATGGAAACCTTATATGCGGCTGTTGCATCCGGGGCTAATCGAGGCAGGCTGAAAAAAATGTCCTGCGGAGCAGGGCTACAACGTTGGAGTTACGCGGGGTATCGGTTGCTAAGGACGACTCTGCTCCCTTACTGCAGATGATCTTCTCTATCAGGCCGACTGTCTCTGTGCGGGTGTCAGCATGGTTTCTCGCCTGAAGCTATGAATATTGAAGCCGCGGCCTGTGACCCTGTCTCACATGAAGTGGCGCAGCAGTCGCCGCCGGCACTCTCCACATTGACATTCGCAAGGCCCGCGGCCAGCAGCCAGTTTTGGATATCTTCACGCTTGAAACCCATCCACCGGTCGTGATGCTCCCGACGTAAAAACTCAAAGTCATGCTGGTCGAGATCAGTGATGACCAGACGCCCGCCCGGCTTGAGAATGCGGGTCATCTCTTTTAAGGCCACGGACGGCTGCTCCACATGATGGATGTACATGTTGGCAAACGCATAATCCACTAGCTCATCTTCGATGGGCAACTGTTCGGCCGTTCCCTGACGGCAGTCGACCGCGCTGTTGGGTCCCACTTGATTTTTCAGTTCCGCCAGCATCGTTGCACTTTGGTCCACCGCGATTACATTGACCCCTTTGGCCACCAGGCCCCCAGATATAAAGCCGGTTCCGGCCCCGATATCGGCGGCCGTTTTTCCGGCTTCAAGACCGGCAACGGCAAAGGCTTTTTCTCTAATCGAATCCGAGAAAAAGGCCTTGCGCATGCTGCTCCAATCAACGGCCACCTTATCAAAATACGCTTTTGAACACATAGTTCTGCTCCTTCATTCTGTTGAAACAACCCCCTCCCCCAGCCTGGGGAGGGGGAAAGCGAATGTTAATAACCTGACTCAATCAACAGACTTCTAATCCGTCGGACAGGCCAGTAACGCGTCTTCCTCCAAGTGGGCGCCGGTCATGGCATTTACCAAAATACTGAAAGCCTGCAGTACACCGGGCTGCTGCTTTTTCGAAATCGCCTCGAAAACCTGAATGTAGTAAAGATCACTGGGTCGGTTATTTCATCGCACGTTGTATTGTCAAACTATTTTTCAATGCCTGTATGTCCGTCAACAAGCATCTGAAAAGCACTTTTAAAAAGGACACCTCTGGGTACCGATCGCCCCGGAGTGTTGCCCGGAGTTGACTTTTATGCGCGGGAGGCCTATCAATACAGCTTCAAATTAATGGAACGAGGAGATGTATGACTTTCTCAGAGACAATTCAATGCGGCCGGCCCATCTTGACCGAAGGCGCCATGGTGGAACGCATCCGCCGCCACCCGGGAGTTGAACTTGACCCCGACATCGCCCACGCCGGTCTTATCTACAGTGATAGTGGCCGCAAGGTCCTCACGGAAATATACCAGCAATACCTGTCCATAGGCCAGCGCCATAACCTGCCGATGTTGACCCTGGCACCGACCTGGCGCGCCAATCCGGAGAGAATTGCCAGGGCGGACAGCGGCGCGGTTGACAAGGTCAACGCTGATTGCATTGAATTCTTGAAAGAGATCTGCGCTGGCTACGGTTCCTATCAAGAGCGCCTTTTCGTGGCCGGCTTGCTTGGCTGCCGCCATGATGCCTACAATCCCGATGAAGCGCTCAGTTCGGACGCTGCTGAACAGTTTCATGCACCCCAGGTGGAAGCCCTGGCTAACAGCGGTGTAGATTTTATCAAAGCAGCGACCCTGCCGGCCGTTTCCGAAGCACTGGGTATTGCTCGGGCCATTGCACGCACAGGCCTACCCGGTGTGCTGAGCTTCGTGATCCGGCCGACCGGTCAAGTACTGGACGGCACGCCCCTACATACGGCCGTCGCCCTTATCGATTCCGCAACGAACCCGGCACCGGCTTTCTATATGGTCAATTGCGTTCATCCCACAGTGTTTATGCATGCCATGACCGCGGAAACCAAGGCCGACAGTAAACTGACTGAGCGGGTTCTCGGATTTCAGGGCAACACGTCGACTAAGAGCCCCGAAGAACTGGATAACCTGCCCTATCTGGACACCACGGAACCAGAGTCGTTCGCCAACCTTATGGTGCAGATACACGGAACATTCGGGACGCGGGTTCTGGGAGGCTGTTGCGGCACAGACGAAAGCCACATTGCACAAGTCGCTGCCCGCTTAGCGAAGGAGACCCCATGACCATCGAATCCGCCTTTGCTTTTTCTATCGCTATGTTCATCCTGGCTGCCAGCCCGGGGCCCGGCATCTTCGCCACCGTAGCCCAGGCTCTATCCGGCGGATTTCGTTCGGCTCTGGATGTCATACTCGGCATTGTCGCTGGCGACCTGGTATTTTTACTATTGGCTGTTTACGGACTCTCCACCCTGGCGCGTACCCTGGGAGAGTTGTTTGTGGTTGTAAAGCTTGCCGGCGGCGGCTACCTGATCTGGCTGGGCATCAAACTGTGGATTGCCAGACCCATCCCGCCTGGAGAACAAAATGTGGATAACCAGCAATCCAATATCCAACGAATGCTGGGCGGTTTGTTTATTACATTGGGCAACCCCAAGGTCATTCTATTTTACGCCGGGTTTTTACCGACCTTTATAGACCTGGGCCGCTTGACTGTTGGGGATGTTTGTCTTGTTGCCGGACTGGTGGTTTGTGTATTGGTCCTCACCCTGGGCGCCTATGCCTGGTCTGCGGCCCGGGCCCGTGTGCTTTTTACGAAGCCCCGCGCGATGCGCAATCTCAACCGGGGGGCCGGGACTATTATGGTGGGGGCGGGCGTAACCATCGCCACCCGCTAGTGTCCGCCCACAGGCGGCATCTTCTTGCCCGGCATAGCTGAAAGCGACGACGGGTTGACCCAGAGCGGCGTTCTCGCTTTTTTACATTCCTCAACGTAGATGATCTAAGCCTGCGGATGCAAAAAATGCTGCAGCCTTGTCCAGTACCGAAATCTACCTCTTAAGAACGGACACTATTGAATTTGAAGCATCTTGCCCGGCATAGCTAAGAGGGAAGATGAATTGCCCCCATCCTGGGGTTGTAGTCGACCTGATAATAGCTAATAAAGGAGCCATCTCAAAATTGGATTTTGGTTCAAGGTCAAGGCGGACGTAAAATTTAAACCGGAGGAATACTATAGTATTTTGAGAATTTGAATTTTGCGCCCAACGCGGAGATTGAACCAAAAGACCCTTTTGAGATGGCTTCTTAGAGGTTGAAGTGTTTTTCGAATGCTACAATAACCCCTTCTTCAATGACCTTCATCCGGCGGGCGATTTTAGGGGTCATCGTCGCAAAGACGCCCTTGGCGGTAGCGCATTTTTCCCCCGCTTCATTTTCCAAAACCGCTTCCATGATAGCCTCACGTTCGCTGTTAATCGCGGCAATGCGGCCGAATACGTGCAAGGGCTTCTCGACATAGGTGGGTCGATGAAATTCGACTTGAATCGATTTGGTCAGGATTAACTTCTGGAGTAAATGGTGGGCCGACCAGCTCATCGCCTCATCGAGTATCGTTGATACAATACCGCCATGTAAAAGTTTGCGCCACCCGCAATGCTGCCGGTCCACCATCAGCCAGGAATGGACACTTTCACCATCGGTGTAAAAATCCATCTGCAGGCCATTTTCGTTTTCAGGGCCACAGGCGAAACAGTCGCGGCTGCCGTCAAAATTCCTCAATTTTTGCATTCCAGATTTATCAAGCATATCTATTCCTTAGACAGGATGTTGGTGTTAAGTGCTCATTGCAGCGATCCGCGGGGAAGGTCTTACCGTAGCGGTTCCAGACATGTTCACACACCAAACGTGCCAACGCCTTATGGGCGACGCAAACACCGAAATAACCAATCAGGGCCCGTTTTTGTTTTGGTTTAGACCGAGATTTTAAACCTCGCCGCTTTGCACCAACCGGGCAAAATGATTGAAAGACCGATCCCAGGTGGCCTCGGCGGCCGTCGAAAAACAACAGCCGGGCAGCTGACGCATTTTCAAATGATAGCGCAGGCACTCGCAGCAGTTGCCTTTACGGGCGCAGGGTTCATAGGTGCAGTTGCAATTCTGCAGATTCCTTTCCTTGTTGCAGTCCATTCTCTCTCCTTCTTGTGGAGGTCACAGCATACAATGAATTCATTTGCGCAATGTGAATGTTCACTAAACTTCTGAAACAGCCGCATCCCTGCCAGAATTATCCTGGCTGAGGATTACACCGGCAAATACAGTTGCCGCTGCCAGGTACTGCATGAAATTGAATTTCTCCCCCAGGATCAGCCAACCCATGATAATGGTAAAGACCGGTATCAGGTTGATGAAAGCCGTTGCCTGGCTGGCGGGCAGTTTGCTTACGCCGTAATTATAGCACCCATAGGCGCCCAGCGTCACCACGGCACCCAGATAGACAACCGCTCCGGTCGCGGTCGCTTCAAAGGAAGTCGGCAGCGTGGATTCCGGGAAGAGGGCCAGCGGCAGAAAGAAAACCGCCCCGACAAAGGCCTGTATGGCCGTTAGAAAAAAGGGGGAATACCGGGATGTCAGGTATTTGCAGGTTGTGATGTAACCGGCCGCACAGACCATGGCCAGGAACTCATAAAAATTGCCCAAGGCCGGATTAGGGGCATCCTGGGATGCCTCCGCACTGATGCTCAGCCAGAAGGCGCCCACAATAGCTAGAAAAAAGCCTGCCACCATCCGTCGGGAAATGATTTCTTTCAAAAAGATCCAGGCAACCACCGCCACAATAAGCGGTAAGGTTGCGCAGATCATGCCCATCTGGGAAGCCGTTGTGTTCACGACCGCCTTAGCTTCAAAAATAAAATAGAGACAAGGCTCGCACAAGGCCATGAAGGTAATGCGCCGGATATCGCCGCGCCGGTAATCGAGCTTTTTTAGAAAACCCGGTAAAAAAAACAGGAAGCAGGCACTGGCGACGACCATACGGCCAAATATCACAAACATGGGATCGTAGCTTCTAAAGGCCAGCTTCAAAGCAATAAAGGAGCTGGCCCATAATACCGTAGCCGTGAGCAGGCTAATGGTAGGTAACCAGTTTATCCGACTACTAAACACCAATATATCTCCTTTTTAATCCCCACGGATATTTCCCTCTGGGGCCGCGCTTGACAGCAAAACGCTATGTTTAGCACCCTTTCATAGAAAATAAAACATCGAAGCCCTCTTTTGCTTTAAATTTCCTGTTCTGCTACGCTGACAGACTTGAATTCACCGGCCAAACTCTTAGGAAGGGCTCTATGGGAAATGAAATCCAGTTCAGATCGGCTATGGATACGGCCGTCAGAATCCTGGCCGGGCGCGGCCACACGTCCAGTGAACTAGCCCGCAAGCTGAAAAGCCGGCGAATCAAACCGGATATCGTCGCGCAGGTCGTGGCGGAATGTGAACGCTTGAATTACATCAACGATGCGAATACTGCGCAGTTGTATCTGAAAGAATTGAAAAGAAAGGGCTATGGCAGACGGTATGCGCGTAGTGCCATGCGCAAGAAGGGGATAGACGCCGCGACAATCGAGAGCTGTCTGGAAAATGGATATCCCCATTCCGAGGAAATCGAAAACGCTGCGGCCATGGGGCACAAGAGACAGGCAACCTTTAACCGCGAGAAAGACCCCCGTAAGCGCAAATCGAAAATCTACCGCTACCTGTACAATCGCGGTTATTCTCCCGACACTATTACATCTGTAATCAGCGGAATAGTTAAAGGCACCTAGCGCTGCATCACTTCAGGCCCGTTCATTGCCCTATGGTTTGAAGGACGCCATAAGCGCTACCACAAAATCCCACAACTTGCCCATGGAGGGGATATTCAATTTTTCATCCGGCGAGTGGGGATTTTTCATGGTCGGGCCAAAGGAGATCATCTCCATCCCCGGGTATTTTGATCCGATGACGGCACATTCCAGGCCGGCGTGAATAACTTCCACAACCGGTTCCTTGTCAAAACAGGCCTTATAAACCTGTCGGCACCGCTCGAGCAGCGGCGCATTTTCCTCTACTGGCCAGGCAGGATACTGGTTGATTGTTTTTGCATCCGCCCCAAGCATAGCCGCCACAGCCTCCACCTGGGCATTGAGCGCCCTGAGTCGCGACATCACGCAGCTGCGTTGACTCACCAGGATAGAAACCTGGCTGTGCTCAAAGCCGATTACCGCTGTATTACAGGAAGTTTCCACGCGCCCGATCTCTCCGGGGACGGTTTCCAAAACCCCGTTCGGCATGGCCAGCAGCGCCGCTATCACCTCAGCGGTATTGTTTGCGGATAGGGCCTTTTCATCCGCCTTGCCGGTTACCCTTTCAATTTTTGAGGCGAAATTATTTTCGGTGGCTTTGTACTCGGATGCTATTGCGGATGCCAATTCATTCACCCGCTTCTCGACTTCCGCCAGGGTGTCGCCGGGTAGCGCGATCGTTGCCTCGGCTTCGCGTGGTATGGCATTGTGCTTGGTCCCGCCCCTTAGCGCCAAGAGACGGATATCGCTGCACCGGCCCGCAGTCGCCAGCAGCCGCGCCAGGACCTTGTTGGCATTGGCGCGATGTTTGCCGATATCGATACCGGAATGACCACCGCGCAGGCCGCCGGTGCGAATGTCAACGATTACATAACCTTCCGGTAAACCGGCCAGCTCGAATTCACGGGTCATCAGGGTGTCGATGCCACCGGCGCATCCCACGGTAAAGACACCTTCATCCTCGGAATCGACATTCAGAAGAATGCGGCCCTGGATGAAATTATCCGGCAATTTCTTGGCACCTATCAAACCGGACTCTTCGTCCACCGTAAAAAGCAATTCCATGGGCGGTTGTTTCACCCCAGGGTCGGTGACCAGCACCATCCCTAAAGCAATCGCCGCGCCATTGTCGGCTCCAATCGAGGTCTTTTCAGCGGTCAACCACTCACCCCGGGTTACCATTCGGATGGGATCTTTGGAAAAATCGTGTTTGGATTCAGGCGTTTTCTCACACACCATATCCATATGGGCCTGGAATATGACACCGGGGGCAGCCTCATAACCGGGTGAAGCCGGCACATCGATAATCAAGTTGCCGGCCTCGTCGCTGCGGTGGCTGTAGCCGTTTTGCGCGGCCCATTCAATTAGCCAGGCCGCAATGGCGGCCTCGTTTCCACTGCAACGGGGGATTTCGTTTATTTTTTCAAAACAATCTATTATTTCGCGCACCTTGGCATTCATATGAACTCCCTGTCCTTGCAAGACTTCCAAGCTATTTATATCGAGTCGGCCTATAAACTGTCATACCATTAATGATTCCAAATTAAAACTGGTCGATAGAGCGCCTGAGGCTTGCAAAATCACGAACTTGTATTAGATTATCTAAAAATTAAACCCGGAGGGAATCACGAATATGAACGTATCTTTAAAAGAGAAATTTGCCCAGGCCGAGCCCAATGAGTTGTTGCCCCAGAATCTGCCCCACAAATGGCTGGCCTATATCGGCTGGAAGGTCAATGACTTTCTACAGCAATATGCGGATATTGAATCCGCCCCGGACAAAGCCGCCGACAAAATCAGGTTCGATCCGGATATCCTGGACATCGTCACCAAGCTCTACATTGCCGTCCATGGTGACCATGAAATAGATACCAGCGATATCAGCAATATAATGGAATTCCAGCGGACGACCCAAAAAGGAGCCATCAATTATTGCCTGGCAGTTTACCGGGAGTCGTTGGGCCGTGATTCCGATATCGCGTTCGAAAAGCCCGCTCTGGATACCATCCTTACCAAACCGCCGGAGGCCTACGATTGTCACAACCTTATGGAATGGGCCCGCAAGAACAACTGCAAGGACTGTTCCGGTTGCTCCCCACAAACCGAACCGTTTGCGGAGATGAAGCCGGAAAACAACTAGAAAACAGGTTCAGGGTTCCCCGTTCAAGGTTCTGGGTTAAAACCTTTGAACCTCTGAACCCTGAACCTATCGGCCCTTGCCCATCACCGCCGCCGACACCTCCGCGGTAAGGCCGTAAATAGTTTCAGACAGCTCTTCTGACAGCAGTCCTGTGCCGCATGCGGGGGTAATCAGGCTTTGTCGCTGTAACAACTCCCCATCGACACCCAACTCGACCAGCCGCTCCCAAAGTTTGTAAAGGCGGGACAACAGGGAATCCCTGGTTTCAGCAAAGGCTGCCTCGTTGGTAGGCACGATACCCCAGGCAACCCTGCCGCCACGCCCCAAAAACGTATGGAGCTCTGCCGGGTAGTAAATCATGGATTCACTGAAGCTGTGGGCGTCAAAGCTAGCAATGTCGGTTCCGGTTGCAAATAAGAGTGACCAGTCGGTGGCATCGCAAGAGTGGATCCCGACCAGGGCCTCGCGCTCGTGGATAGCACCGATCACCTGGTCCAAGCTCTCTATAATCATCTCTTTCGTAAGGGTAATGTGGGCGTGGGTACCGTAGGCGGCCACAGTGGGATCATCAATAAACAAAATGACCGGCAGCTCGACCGCGGCCAGCCGGGCGCACTGCCAGCCAGCGTGGAGAGCAAGGGTACGGACCACCAGGTCCCGGAGCTCATCATTGTAATAGGCCAGGTTGCCATCCCCATCTTTTAACTGGAACCCCATTGTCAGCGGTCCCACTACCTGCCCTTTGATGAAACGGGCTTCCGCCGGGTCGGCCTTAAGATCGTCGACAAACGCATGAAAACCTGCGGCGGCATCCGCACTGAAGGCAAAGTGCTCCATGGCTTCCACCGCTCCCTGTTCCGCCGCCAGGCAGATCGAATAAAATGCGGTCAATCGTTCCGACCAATCGTGGGCCGCCGTTTCAAACCGGGCCTCATCGCCGTAAACTTTCAACAACCCGGTATCGACCAGGCAGCGAAAAGCCTGAAATATGAGACCTTCCTGGACGCCCCGTTGTGGCAACTGTGGCCAATGGGGTACCAACGGAAGATTCTTCCTAATCACATCTATAGCAGGGGTAGCCTTTTTGAAAGGCATACTGCCAATCCCGGTGGCAATTCCACCGGGAAGCCTATTGTTTATTATCTCTTTTCCCAATTATTTATATCCCTTTGGAACAATTTGTCATCGGAACAAGCCGTCTCACAGAATAAATCCATATGTTCATTTTCTTTCACGTGAAAGAAAACGAACCAAAAGAAAACGCCCGTGCGAGGCGGCCCTGCGGGCTCCCCTGCGCTTCTCGGAAGGGCGCGCTCAGCACAACTCGCTGCGCTCAGACAAGCACTTCGCTTACTTCGCCCTTTCCTGCGATGCTCGGCGCCTCACAAAGGGGGGAAGTTCAACTGATGCAAAAGCATTACCCACTAAAAGTTAACAACGAAGAAAAATGCCCGCATTGGAAATACTTACTATAGGTAGGGCTTGATTGCTTTATAAAAATGCCCGGCCAGAACAGTGTATCCTTCGCTATTGGGGTGAATCGGATCGCTCATCAAATTTGAGCGCCCCATGATGTCAGTATAGACGTTGGGTATGAGAACCGAGCCGGTTTTGACGGCCAGCTCTGCGTACGCGGTCCCGAAGCCCCGCCCGTAAAAAGGGATGTCGATACCACCGATCACCACCAGGGCACCCCGGTCCTGGATTATTTGGATAATGCGCTCCAGGTTGTTAAAAGCGGTCTCCTTCGGTACCCGGTTTTTAAGATCGTTGCCCCCCAATGTCAGCAGCACCATACGGGGCTCTTTGGACAGCACGGTATCGATGCGCGCCAACGCGCCGGTTGTAGTGTCGCCGGGCACGCCCAGATTAATAACCGGTCTCCCGATCAGGCCCGAGAGTTGGGACGGATAATCCCTTCCCTTGCCGGCACCGGTACCATACGTCAGGCTGTCTCCGAAGCAGACAATGGTCTTGCCGGTAGGTTTAGCATTTCTGATATCATGTGAGGAAGACGACAGCCACTGGTATCCTATAAACAGTACCAGCAGGCATCCTACGGCAAGGCCGACGTTTTTCACCTTTTAAAAACCCCCTCTTTCAAAAAGTGTCGTATCTGTTCTAAAACAGATTGATTGCTCATAATGAAGGTGTGGCCCGCCTCTACAACCAGAAAATCGGTCATCTCTTCCAGCTTTGCACTTTTGACCGACACCTTGCCGTCATCCTCACCGGGTATAAATGGCGAAAACCACGGATCGGAGGAACTTTTGCCGGTGATGACGCCTACCGTGGCATCGATCTTGTCCAGGGTATTGGGCAGACTCTTTGCATCTGTCCCGAGTTGCTGTCCAGCCGGGCCCATCATCCATTGATAAACTTTGAGATCCCGGAGGCTGTCGGCGATTTCGCTACCTTTGTTGGGAGGGCTGAGCATGACGATTTTATCAAGATTTTCGATAGTGTTCTCCTGCAGGTAATATCGAACCAGTATCCCGCCGAGCGAATGGGTTACGAAATGAATCTTGCGGGCCCCTGCGCGGCGACAGACCTTGAGGCCTTTGGAGATATGCTCATTGGCCAGATCTTCGATGGACTTCTTCGTGGATGGATAGCTTTGATTCCAGACAATATAACCTTCTTTCCGGAGTTCCTTCTCCACCTTACCCATGGCATATTTGGTCCGGCCCATGCCGTGCAATACAATGACGCATTCACCCCGCAAAGCTTTTCCCTCCGCCCACATGGTTGCCGGATTAAGGTATCCCAGGCACAAACAGAATCCGATGATTGATAGTAATCTGGCCATGCAAATTTTGAGATCGATTCTATGAAAGATCATAAGCCATCAGCAACACCCGGAAAGGTAAATGATCAAAGGTTTTGGTCTCCCCCTCCCGGAATCCCAGCTTCTGGTACCACCGCTTCAACTCAATAAAATCAGCGATAATTCCGATGCCGATGCGGGGAACGCCCAGATTGGCTGTTTCGCGAAATACACACTCAACGAGGCTGCGGCCAACCCCCCGGCGCCTTTGCGCGGGCAACACGGATAACCGCTCGAGGTAGACCATCTGCGGGCTGCCGTGTTCCAATGCCACGCACCCAACGGGAGCATCTTCCCGCTCCGCAACAAAGTAGCGGACGCCCCGGGCCAGATCGCTCTCTATCCAGTCGGGAGTGCAATTGGACGGATGTTTCGGACAGTTTGCCGATGTCAGGCTGAATCTGTGGGCGACGTCAGCGTGTGATGCTTGAATAATCGCGGCCACTTTTTTGATATCGGCTTTTCCCGCGGTTCTAATCGTCTCGATTGTCTTCATTCAGTTGCAACTCAAGATAAATGGCACCCTCAACGGGATTATAGCGATAGGCATCTATCGGTTTGAATCCCAGCTCGGTATAAAGCCGGTTGGCAGCCTGCATAGCCGGGACAGTATCCAGACGCATGTAATCGTAACCGATTTCTTGAGCTGCCTCAATGATTGTTTCGGCAAGCTGCCGGCCGACAACCCGCCTCCGGAAGGCGGGCCGCACATACAGGCGTTTCATCTCACACACGCCGTCTTCAAAATAGCGCAGCGCCACGCATCCGGCCGGTTGGCCATCCACCAGGGCAATATATAGTCGGCCCCGGGGCGGGGCGTAATGGGTATCGATATGCGCCAGTTCTTCATTAAAGTCCTGAAAATCGAGATCGAACGACAGAGACTCGGCATATTCCCGAAACAGCCCACTTGCCATCCGGATGTCGGTTTCTGTTTGTGCAGTCCTAATATCTAACATGATTACTGTTGTCGGAACGCCCATGTTCCTGTTTTGAAATGTTCAGCCGCCAATCGACCCCTTGAGCCCTGGGCCCCTGGAACCCTTACAGATACGCAGGGCGAACAACTTTTCTTTTCATTCGAGCGGCTATTCTGAAAGGTGCCCGTCGTTTCGTATGACCACGCGACTTAATACGCTGTGTTTGGCTGCATCGATCTGCAAATCAATGAAACCATACCTTTGCGTTTCCATGCAGTAACCGGCAATAAATTCATCCAGGGACAACCGCTGATCCTGTACCGGCGGAAACAGCGCCATTTCCAGGGCATATTTTATTCCGTGGGGCATCCCGTCCGAACCGAAAATGAGATCTTTGCCCGGCTCAAAACCAACGTCATCGATCAACATGCGAAAAGGATTATTGCGGGCACAGTAGTCCCTGGACAGCCGGTCCTGATACTGGACGGAATCATAATTGAAGTTGGGCTGCATGGACAGCACCACCCCGAGTGACCGGGCCCGGCGGGCTGCGGCCGCCGAAATGAACTGGCAATGCTCGATGCGCACCTTGGGTGGAAGTTTACCCCGTGCGCTTTTCACGTTTTCCAGAGCCGTGATCACCTGTTCGGTGGCCGCATCGCCGATGGCATGGATGGCCAACGGTTTTCCCAAATCAGAAACCGTATCGATAATTGCGGTGAGTTCATCTGTCGTGTAGATCAAGATGCCGTGGCCGCCTTCCAGATAGGGTTCGTCTAAGGCGGCCGTCCGGGGCCCCAGGGCGCCGTCTGTAAACAGCTTGATGCCGTACACCTGCTTTTTCGATTCAGCACCGAGGGTTGCATAGAGATTCAGATCGGCCCAGAACCGGGTCCGGTCGAGGTAACCGAATCGGCGGTAATGATCGATAACCGCCGCATTCGGCAGCAGCATCTCTTCAGCGTACCAGATACCCTGGCGATTCAGGTACTCATTGAACACCTTCACCCGGTCAGCATTTCCGGGCTGGATATTCACAATGAATTTAAAAATCTCAGGAAGATTTGTTTCCACCCAATCAGGATCCCCAATATGGGCCGCAATCTCGGGATAGCCCTTCGCAAACCTCTCTTGGGCCGGGGTGTTCATCAAAAAACTGTGCAAGGATACGTTGCATATCAATACCGGTTGCAAACGCTCCAGTTCTTCTTTTTCGAATGTGTAAAGGCTGTTGTTCCAACCAAATACAACTGTAACCGGCGTCTTGCTCGCACGGATCAACTCCAGGGCTTGTCTTTTTTTGCGGACTGTCCTCAAATCCAGGCTTTTGCTCAAAGCTGCGTAAAGCGAAGGATGGGTATGGTGGTCTTTTAACAGGGGAATTCGTTTTTTAGGCATCATGCTACCGATATTCTATCCTTCTGATTTGTACCCATCAGCGATCCCATTTTTCAAAGCGGGGCACCCAACGGGGAACCTGGTCCCGGTACTCGCGGTAGGGGTCGCCGAACCGTACGATCAGACCTTTTTCTTCCATGAGGGGTAAATATAACATGTTCCCGACTATAAAAACCAGGGTCCACAGGAAAATCAGCCACGAGTTGAAAAGGATGCATTCACCCAGCAGAACAAGGATGACGCCGGTGATCATTGGATTGCGCACAAAACGGTAAGGGCCCCGGATAACCAGTTTTTGCGGCGGTTCCCACGGCGCGGGCGTGCCCTCTCCCAACGTGGTAAAAAGGGTTGCCGTCCTCACCGAGAGGTAGCCGCCGGCCGCAAACAGCGCGCAGGCTGCATAGAATGTAAACTCAGTTGGGGTCTGCAGATCGGCTGCAAAACTCGAACTTCCAGCCAACAGCAAGATAGCTGTCGGTACAAACACAAGTACTGTCCCCGGCAGAATGATGATGGCTTTGATCAATCCCCAGTTCATATGCGTCTCCTTTGACAAGCTTAATATCAAAATCCCGGGTTACAGCTTTCACTAGTATTCCGCTACCAGCGAATTGATCCAGGATGCGAATTGTCATCGCCCTAATGCAAGGCTTTCCCACAGCCACGATAGGTCCGACCATCCAGAGTCACCGTCACGGTACTTTCAAACGAATCGCCGCGCATGGTATCTTGGCAAGACTTTCCGGTTATAGAGATTTCCAGGGTGTGATCACTTTGCCCAGTCCGGTATGTAGTCGTCTGCTTCTTCGCATCGCTCTTCGGCGCGGGCGTATCAAATTCATACCGACTCTGGCCGTAGTCGCTTACGAACAGTATCTTGCTACCTATCGAAATCTCAAGATGCCAACCGGGCTCGTTGCCGACAGCCCGGAAATCGACCCCATTGAGCTTGGCATGTTCCCATATCGCCAGGTACCGGTTATTGCGGCAAAGACGGTGTTTATCAGGGGCGATCTCAAGCCGGGCTTCGTCCCCTTTGTTCCAGAATGAAATCTTTCCGTCACTGTATTTTGAGCCGGCCCCAGACATGACTGGTGGCAAACTGACGGTTTTACCCGGCAAAAACAGCCAGGCCTGATCGCCCTCGATTCTGGCGTAAAACATATAATTCTGCTCACACTCAAAAACAAACGTTTGCGTAGGTAGTCCGACCGCCGGCTTATTTATTTTGGCCGTACTGCAAGAAGCTAAAAGTAATCCGCCCAGTCCTGTTAAACACATGTTTTTTAGTCTCACCAGTACACCTTTATTTATAATGGAAGCGATTTTAAATGATGTATTTTGGTCTAAGCTCAAGGCGGCCGCGACTATCAGACCGGAGGTGCCAGCGAAGCCAATGCCTTGCGTGGTAAATACAGGTAGTATTTCGAGGCTTAAATAGTCGTGTCTAACGCAGAGATTTGGCCAAAAGGCGTTATTTGAAATCGCTTCTACCCGGCGCGGGTGCCGTTGGGCACTGTCTTCTCCGGCACAGCCAACGCCGGTTCAACACCATCGGCATATCCCAGATCAAACAGCATACCCTCGGAAACCTCGCCCATCATCTTGCGCGGGGCCAGGTTGACTACGAACAGCGCTTGGCGGCCTTCAATCTCGACCGGATTATCCCGCTCCTGCTTGATACCGGCCAGGATCGTCCGCTTATGATCGCCCAAATCCACGATCAGTCGGACCAGCTTGTTAGACCCATCAATATCCTCAACCCGCATAATGGTCCCCACGCGTATATCGATCTTCTCAAAGTCTTCGAATGTAATGGTCGGTTTTACCGGTGCAACTTTCATATCACTCCCTGATTGAATACCCCAATTTTAAAGTTTAATGGTTATAGTTACTCATAGAGGCGGATTTAAAAGCTCCGATCGGGCTCAAGATCAAGGCGGGTGGGTGATTCAAACCGGAGGAATACAGGTAAGTATTTCGAGGATTTGAATCGCCCGCCCAACGCAGATATTGAGTTCGAGGGGAGTTTTTAAAACCGCCTCTAACCGAAGGTGGCCATCATCTTCACTATCCTCTTTCGCGACATGATGCGAGTGAGGTTGGTGACCAGTTTATTTTTCATCCCGGAGACAACCGTTGGTTTGGCCCTTTCCGCCAGGGCCTGCAGGGCGGTCTCAACCACTTCCTCGGCGGTCTGGGTGATAGCGGCCGGCGGCCGGTTGGTTTCATCGCCGCCGGCCCGGTCGTGAAAGTGGGTGGCCGTCACGCCGGGACACAACCCCATGACATAGATGCCGCGCTCTTTCTGCTCGTGCCAGAGGGTCTCGGTAAATGAAGTAACAAAGGCCTTTGTGGCGGCGTATGTTCCGGCCGAGGGCATGGGCATAAACGCCAGTGCCGAGGATACGTTGATCAAGGCATCGCCGTTTTCAGCCTGCTGGAGAAACGCGTGCGACAATGCCACCAGGGCATTGCAATTAAGGCGCAGCATGGCTTCGAGCCGCGGCAGATCGGTTTTGAAAAAGGCTCCGAAGACACCGTAACCGGCATTGTTGATCAACATATGATACCGACCGGCCGCCAGGACCGTGGCTATGGACGCGATACCCGTATCGGTGGACAAATCCGCCACCTGGAACGCGTGCTTGCCTTCACCCAGCTCCGTCACCAGTTCCTGTAGGCGCCCCTCATTGCGGGCGGCAGCCATAACGGTGTAGCCCTCAGCCGCCAGCTTATGGGCGAAAGCCCGGCCAATGCCTTCACTGGCCCCGGTGATCAACACCTTTTTCTGATTGGTCTTCACGCTGTCCTCCTCTCTTTGCCCGCGTCGAATTATTTGAACACCACCTGGCTGTTATGGCCCAAAACACGTTTAGCATTACAATCACGCCGACGACCGTGACCGCAATCGCCCAAAACCAAAAGCAGATGACGAGTGCGGTCCGATATCCCACAACAGCTCCGAAGATCATGGCCAACAGGAAAAAAATAACACCAATCAAAAAAATGGCAAACAGAATATCCTGGAAATAGAGCCAAATAGGTTCATTGGCCCGATGCAGAGCAGCCCGGCAATAGGGACAAGCCCCCACCCTTTTCAGGACATAGGTTACCCGGAACCAAGGGTTTCTGAACAAGCCGATCCGGGCTTGGCAGGCCGGACATTGCATACTGGCCTCCGTAATGGGCAGCATTATCAAACCGGCAACCAGAACTGGTGCATAGAAACTTTCTCAAAAAACGGATTTTGGTTCAAGATCAAGGCGGGCACTACATTCGAACCGGAGGAATACTGTTGTATTTCGAGGATTTGAATTTAGCGCCCAACGCCGAGATTGGGGCAAAAGACTTTTTTGAGATAGTTTCTAATCTATCAGGTGCATAAACTTAAGATTGGCTTTGGGAAAGGCGTAATCATCCACCTGCGCCGGGCGGATCCAATCAAAGTCAACCGGCCCGTTCAGGCGGACCCGGCTGCCGGGCTGCGCCTGACAGACGAAGACCTCCAATGTGATTTTGAAATGCGTATAGGCATGGTTGATGCTGGTCAGGTGTTGGTCGATTTTGACCTTGAGCCCGGTTGTCTCCCGAATGGTGCGGGTGCAACCGGCGGTAGCCGTTTCTCCCGCCTCCCGTTCACCGCCGGGAAACTCCCACAGACCTCCCAGCAAGCCATCCGGTTTACGTCGGGTTATAAGAAACCGGCCCTTTTTTCGGATCACCCCCGCGACCATGTGTAGCGTGGGTACCGGCTTGCGCTTTTCCTTTTTGGGGAACTCATCCACGCGGTCACTCAGAAAGCTGATGCAGTCTTTTTGAACCGGACACTGGTCACACAGCGGGTTGGCCGGCTTGCAGATCAAAGCGCCCAATTCCATAATCGCCTGGTTGAAATTGCCCGGCTGCTTCCGGTCCAGCAACGTGCTCGCGATAACCTTGAACTGTTTGTATGTTTTCGGTTGGTTGACCGGGTCGGCGATCGCAAAAAGCCGGGCCAATACCCGTTTGACATTTCCGTCCACCACCGCGTGGGGGTGACCGAAGGCCAGACTCTGGACGGCCGCGGCGGTGTATTCGCCGACACCCGATAGCTGTATAAACGTCTCCCAATCCTGGGGAACACTCCCGCTGTAGTCGTTCGTAACTACGCCGGCAGCCCGGTGAAAATTACGGGCCCGGGCATAGTACCCCAGGCCTTCCCACATCTTAAGGATATCCTGGAGGTCAGCGCGGGCCAGGTCTTCTATAGTGGGAAACCGCTCGAGAAACCGGTGATAATAGGGTATAACGGTCTTCACCTGGGTCTGTTGGAGCATCACCTCGGAAAGCCAGATTCGGTAAGGGTCTCGGGTTTCACGCCACGGCATATCGCGCTTGTGCTCTAAATACCAGCGAACCAGGGCCTTTCGAATTCGCTGTGCTTTGGCATTGTTTATTTTCAAGATATGTTCGAATTATTGTGCTTGTGTGGTTAGCCTGGTCTACTTACTACCATAAGAGGGCCGTAGCTCTTTTCCCCAAGATAAAGTCACTGAAGACAACCTTTGCGGCGCTTCCGGCCATACCATAGCAGACATGCAGGGGCAGCAAATGCTCTTCCCGCGGATGGCAATAGCGGGCATGCTCGGCCTGTTCCCATTCAATCAGGCGCCTCTGGCGCTCATCAGATTCGATGTCAGGATCGGTACAAACATCTTGCAGCCACTGATCGAAACTGTCGTTTTTCTTGTCCGGCAAGTAGTTATCACTGAATGAAAACGCCGGCATGTTGTGAAACGAAAACCCCGATCCAATGGTTAGAATGTTATCCGCGCGCAAGGATGACAACGCCTTCCCGAGCTGAACATGCTCCCCTGGGTCCAGGCCCTGTATCAGCGACAACTGCACACAGGGTATCGTGGCCCCGGGGTACATGAGTTTCAGCGGCACGAACAGTCCGTGATCGAAACCACGCTCTTGATCCAGCTGTGCCTTGAGATTGTGGTTGTTTAGCAACTGGTGAATCCTGGCCGCCAACTGTGGTTCGCCCGGGGCCGGATATTCAATCCGGTATGCTTCCGCCGGAAAACCATAATAGTCGTATACCAGCGCAGGTTTCGCAGCGGCGGTGATAGTAGGCAGTCCCGCTTCCCAGTGGGCGCTGATCAGCAAAATGGCACCCGGAGCCCCAAGTTCGGTGGGAATACTCTGCAGGAAACGAATCATTGCGCCGTGGCCCTTCTTCCCAAGCAGCGGTAGGGGCCCGCCGCCATGGGGGAGGTACAATATAGGAGCACGTTTGTTATTCTCTTTTGCAGTCATACGTACCTGTGAGATTCCGGTTACAATCTAGCTAGAAAGGGTTCCATGGTTCGAGGGTCCAAGGAGTCAAGGGTTTTAAGCCCTTTACTCGGCCCCTCGGACCCTTGAACCCTGACTTATCCCTCTCCCACCGTCTTGAACTTCTCCGGCGGCGCCCCGCAGACCGGGCATTTCTTCGGTATCTTCTTGTCGGTGACATACCCGCAAACCTGGCAGACATGATAGGCCTTCACCACATTCTTGATCACGTGATAGATCGCCCGTTCGTAGAGTTTCGCGTGGTAGGATTCCGCGTCCCGGGCATGACTGAAGGCCAGGGCCGCGGCCGTCTCACCTTCGTCCTCGGCATCCTTGATAAAATCGGGGTAGGTGTTTTCGCTGACGGTTTTCTCCCTCTGGAAGGATGCCTCCAGGTTCGTGTCGGTATCTTTCACCAATATGTCCTTCACCAGGTTCAACTGCCGGGTGGCATGGACCCTCTCCGCCTCGGCAATCGCACGGAACAGTAAAGCGATTTGAGGCTCCTGCTCCTCGTCTGCTTTCTCGGCATACGCCAGTAGTCGGAAATAGGCCTTGGCTTCGCCCACGAACGCCGTCAACACATTTTGCCTTGTCTTTGCCTCCATCTTCGCCCCCAATGAATAAGATTGTTAGCGGTTATCTAGAAAGTGTCCTCTATGAGATCGCGTCTAATCGGATTCGATCACTGTACGTACCGCACAATAGCGTTTTCCGCTGAGTCGCCCCAGCGGATCCAGGGCCTGCCAGTCCACTTCGCGTTCATTGGCCAGCAGACCGTCTTTAAAATGGGCCAATTGAATGCGACCAAGTACTAGATTGCCGGCATCGGGGCCCGTATCGATAGATACGATTTTAGCCAGGGTACATTCAAAGGATACGCGGGCCTCGGCAATCCGCTGCGGCTGTACCTTGCGGGTCGGCGCCCAGTGCAGTTCGGCGGCTGTGGCCTCATCGGTGCCATAGGGCAGCGATTGGGCAGTCTGCTCCATAGGCTCCCGCAGGTCCACCGAAACCAGGTTTACCACGAATTCACCAACCTCCCGAATATTGACCAGGGTATCCTTGTAGGACCCGTCCGGCCGGGTCATTACCGACACGGCCAGAACAGGCGGTGACCACGAGACGCCAGAAAAAAAGCTGAAAGGTGCTATATTGGCCTGGCCGCGGGAATTAACGGTCGAAACCCAGGCTATGGGTCGCGGGATCAGGGCGCTTGTTAGCAGGTCGTGGGCATGGCGCGCCTCAAGTGTATTGAGATCTAATTCCATTCTATGTTTCTATATTTACAGCGTAGTGTATTTCACCCATTGTCACCACCTGTATTGCATGGGGTCAATTCTATCGAGACATGATAGCAGTCGGGTAAGTGTTGATTCTTTTTAACAACCCCTGGTCTGCGGGTCAACGGTGTTCATGGAAAATACAGACCGGATTATGAAGGGAAACCACCGGTAGGCGGTGGGCAGGTAGAAGCTATTATCAGAACGGACAGGTTAATCTGCGAACCGCTCAAGGAAATGCGTGTCGATATTACCACTGAGATAGTCCGGGTCGGCCATTACCCGGCGGTGAAACGGGGCGGTGACCTGAATGCCCTCGACTTCAAACTCCGCCAGGGCCCGATCCATGCGGCGGATGGCAGCCTCCCGGTTTTCGGCCCAGACCACCAGTTTGCCGACCAGTGAATCGTAAAAGGGCGGAACCAGGTAGCCACTGTGGATGTGGGTGTCCATGCGGACACCCGGGCCGGCCGGGAGGACCAGCGTTTCGATGACACCTGGAGAAGGCATGAAATCATTGTCCGGATCGGCGGCGTTGATGCGGCACTCGATGGACCAGCCGTTGAGGCGAACCTCTTCCTGGTGGAGGGTCAGCGGTTGCCCGGCCGCAATACGAATCTGCTCCTGAACGATATCGATCCCGGTAATCATTTCGGTAACCGGATGTTCGACCTGGACCCGGGCATTGACTTCCATGAAATAGTAGTGCCGGTCTTTGTCCACCAGAAACTCCATGGTCCCGGCATTGGTGTATTCCAGGGAGCGGGCTACCCGGATGGCGGCGGCCCCCATCTCTGCCCTTAAATCTGCATCGATAAAGGGCGAAGGCGCCTCCTCGATCAGCTTCTGGTAGCGCTTTTGAATGCTGCATTCGCGTTCCCCCAGATGGATGAAATTGCCGTGTGTGTCAGCCAGGATCTGAAATTCGATGTGCCGGGGCTTTTCAATGTATTTTTCAAGATAGAGGTCAGGGTTGCCGAAAGCCGCCCGGGCTTCACCGGAGGCAGTTGCAAAGGCCTCGGACAATTGGATGGCATCATGGGCAATCCGCATTCCGCGGCCGCCCCCACCACCGGAAGCTTTGATGATCACCGGATAACCGATGGATTCAGCAATAACCATGGCTTCATCCACGGAACTGACCACCCCATCACTACCGGGGATGATCGGTATCCCGAGTTTCTTAAAATGCTCCCGGGCGGCCGACTTATTGCCGGCCAGCGCGATGCTGGCGGCGGACGGGCCGACAAACACCAATCCGCTTTCTTCACAGGCCCGGGCAAAGTCCGGATTTTCCGATAAGAATCCGTACCCCGGATGAACGGCATCCGCACCGCTTTGCCGGGCAGCAGCGACAATGGCCTCGATATTGAGGTAGCTTTTGCGGCTCAAGGCCGGTCCGATATGGACAGCTTCATTTGCCAGGCGAACGTGCAGGGCATCTTTGTCCGCATCTGAATAGATCGCCACGCTGGCCACGCCCATCTCACGGCACGCCCGGACTACCCGCAGGGCAATCTCGCCCCGGTTGGCCACCAGAATTTTTTTCAACATCGGGAAGGCTCCTTATATTTTCTAAATGCCGCACGACATCGTTAGCGTTGACTAGAGCCCACTGCGAAGGCGCTACATCCTAATTGGTTCTAATTTCCCTTTGTGAAACGCCGTGCATCGCAGGAAAGTGCGAAGTGCTTGTTTGAGCGCAGCGAGTTGTGCTGAGCGCGCCCTTTCCGAGAAGCGCAGGACAGCCCGAAGGGCCGTCTAACAGGTCGATTTCTTTTGGTTGCTTTTCTTTTTCGGAAAAGAAAAGTAACGAAGCATCATATAAAAATGATCATTTTCAACTGATACTGGGGAGGTAGACTAGTGGACCAGGACCTATGCTTCCACCTCAATTTCAATAACAACCTGGTCCTTCATCACCATGTCTTCATCATCAAATAAAATCGCCTTAACAGTGCCGGCTTTTTCGGTCTTTATTTCGGTAAAAATTTTCATGGACTCGATAATGCAGACCACTTCCCCGGCCGCTACGGTCTGACCCTCCTTGACCAGGGGCGGAGCATCCGGGTCAGACGCCCGGTAAAAAGTTCCCATCAAAGGCGATACTACCGAATAGGTGTTGTTTTCCACTGGCCTCTCCTCTTCCGTATTCAACCTTACATACAAAGGCGGATCCATTACCCGCATAATGTTTCAGGCCATCATCCAGGGTTCCATCGCAAGACAAATTGGAAATATACTTGACATATATTTCACATATATGTCAAGTATATCCTTATTTGCAACCCCAGCGCCGGAATCAAACTATGCCGCAAGACACCAAACAGCCCCTGGCTGTGACTGCCTACGAGTTGATTTACCGCAGCATTATGACCCTGAGATATGAACCGGGTCAACGTCTGGAAGAAAAACAACTCGTCGAACAACTCGGTATCGGGCGCACCCCGATCCGTGAGGCCCTCATGCACCTGTCGGCCGATTTTATGGTGGAGTCCCAGCACAACAAAGGATTTATCGTCCGCCCCATCACGTTGCAAAATACCAAGGCCTCGTTTGCAGCTCTGAAAATCCTGGAACTCGGGGTGGCCGAATTGGCCATCCGCCAGGATCCGGGCGACCTGGTCGACGATATGTCGACGGCCAACGAAGAGGTAAAAAGAGCCATCCGCAACGATGATGTGCTGGCCATGGTCGAGGCCAACAGCGAGTTTCACAGCGCCTTCGCCCGCACCAGCCACAACGATTACATCATCCAGAGCCTTCACAAGGTCCGTTGTGAAACCAACCGGCTGGCGTACCTTTCATTCAACAACGAGGTAGATCCATTGCGGTCGCTCCCGGAACACTATGAAAGTGTTATCAAGCATCACGACACCATTATCGACTTTATCCAGCGCCGCGAAGAAGAACCGTTGAAAAGAACTCTGATCGAACATATCCAGGCCTTTCAAAACAGGATCCTGCTGTTTATGGCCTCATAGCTGTTATCCCGGATGTTAAGCCTGTAACCTTAACGTGTACATAAACTTATAAAAGGAGGAAACCATGAAAAAGACACTTTGCTTCAGCATGGCATTGCTTGTGGCCCTGGTCTTTGTTCCGGAAGGCTTCGCCAAGACCAAATGGGATCTGCATCTGAATTATCCGGCCGGTAACTTTCACTCCAAAGGCGCCCAGACCTTCGCCGATCGGGTGGCGAAAGCAACCAACGGACAGGTCAAGATCGTCCTGCACCCGGGTAGCGCCCTGGGATTCAAGGGCCCCGAACTGTTGCGGGCCGTAGCCGAAGGACAGTTGAAGGCCGCGGAGGTACCGACCGGCATGGTGGAAGGTGACGCACCGACCCTGGCCTTGACCGCGCAGCCGTTCATTTCCACCAATGCTTTCGAACAGCGCTTGCTCTACCAGCTCTCCAAACCGACTTACGCCAAGATCCTGAAAAAGTTCAACCAGTTTACCCTCTATACATCCGTCTGGCCGTTTTCCGGGATTTACACCCAGCGGCCGATCAGATCCGAAGCCGACCTGAAGGGTCTGAAGATGAGGGTTTACGACGGGACCGGCCTGGCTTTCGGCGGCGCAACCGGGATCGCGGCCCGCAAGATGCCCTTCAGCGAAGTCTACCCGGCCATGAAAGCCGGTCTGCTCGATTCCATGTACACGTCTTCGGTATCGGGCGTGGATGCGAAAGCCTGGGAAGTGTTGAAATTCTTCACCCCCATCAATATCGTGGGCCCGGTTAACATGGTCAATGTCAATCTGGACGCCTGGAACAAGCTACCCAGTGACATCCAGGCCACCATTCTAGAAGTTGCCAACCAGATGGAAGACGAAATGTGGAACTTGGCCGGAGACATGGATCGCAAGTCCCGGGCCACCCTGATGGAAAACGGCATGACCATCGATCCGGTCAGCAAAGAGTTTCGGGCTGAGCTCAACGCGATCGGTGACAAGCTGCGGGCTCAGTGGGCCAAGAAAGCCGGTTCCGATGCGCAGCAGATATTAAAAGAATACTATCGCATCACGGGCCGCTGAGTTGAAGTAATTTTATAAATAGTCTTTTGGTACAATCTCGGCGTTGGACGCAAGGCTCCAGTCCTCAAAATACTGGTTAGTATTCCTCCGGCTGGAGCCTCACGTCGGCCTTGACCTTGAATCAAGATCCAAATTCTAAAATCACTTCAATCTGATTCCTTGAGCTTCGGGGCATAGAGGTATGACTGTTAAAAGAGCTTGTTAATGAATACCACCATACGTTTTGTCGAAAAGGTAAGTGACTGGCTAGCCCGCTGTTCGGCCATCATCCTGGGCCTGCTGACGGCCCTCATCCTGGTCGAAATCTTTCTGTGGAATGTCTTTGAAAAGACAACCCTGGTCGCCGATGAATACAGCGCCTACGGCCTGGCAGCCATTATCTTCATGGGGGCCGGATACTGCCTGAAAGAAAAGGGCCATATCCGTATCACCCTGGTCTTGACCTTCCTGCCGGAAAAGGTAACCCGCTGGATAACCTTTTTAGCAACGGTGCTGACCACTGTTTTCGCCGGGTATCTCTGGTGGTACCTTTACAAGATGGTCAATTCCGCCTACCGCTATGAATCGACGTCGGGCACCCTGACCAATACGCCGCTGTGGATTCCGCAAACTATCATGCTGGTTGGCGCGGCCGGGTTCGTCTTGCAGCTGGCGGCTACCAGCCTGCGCACGTATCAAGCCATCAAAACCGGGGAGGAGGTCGTCTAATGGACGCTGGTATGCCTCTCATGTCCCTGGTTGTTTTTGGGGTGTTGTTCATTACCCTGGGCGCCGGCATCTGGGTCGGCTTTGCGCTTTTTATGGTTGGCTTCATCGGGATGACCCTGTTCAGCTCGCTCCCGGCGGCCAACAACATGGCCTCCTCGGTGTGGGCCACGGTGGAAAAATGGGAATACGTCGCTTTGCCGCTTTTTATCCTGATGGGTGAAATCCTTTACCGTTCGGGCATCTCGGAAAAGCTCTTCAAGGCCCTGGTTCCCTGGCTCTATCGCTTACCCGGCGGGTTGCTGCTGCTGATGAACATTCTCTCCTGCACGCTGTTTGCCGCCGTGAGCGGCTCTTCGGCCGCTACCACGGCCACGGTTGGACGCATCACCCTCTCTGAATTCGACAAACTTGGCTACGACAAGCGCATTGCCATGGGATCGTTGGCCGGGGCCGGTACCCTGGGCTTTCTGATTCCGCCTTCGCTGATCATGATCGTTTATGCGATCCTGGCAAGTGTCTCCATCGGCAAGATGTTTATGGCCGGTATCCTGCCCGGCCTATTGCTGTCGGGGATCTACTCTGCCTATATCATTTACCGCGGAATTCGTAATCCTGAAATTGCACCCCGCACCCAAGATACGTATAGCTGGAAAGAACGCCTGGTGGCGGTCAAAGACCTGGCTCCGACCATTATTCTGATCCTGATGGTTTTGGGCAGTATTTATGCTGGCATCGCCACACCCACCGAAGCCGCGGCCCTGGGTGTTTTGGGTGCCACCGGTTTTGCGTTCATCAACCGCCAGATGAACCTGAAGATTCTATTTGAATGCCTGATCGGGGCCGTAAAGACCAACGCCATGATCATGCTGATTGTCATTGGGGCGGGGTTTCTTTCCCGGGCCATGGGATTTTTGGGCATACCAGCGGCCATTACCACGGCCATCACTGAGCTCCAGCTCTCGCCTTACACGTTGATGATTCTGCTGGGTGTATTTTACGTTGTCCTGGGATGCTTGCTGGATGGATTTTCAATTGTGGTTATGACCCTGCCGATTGCCCTGCCCATGGTAACGGCGGCCGGATTCGATCCCATCTGGTTCGGTATATATCTGATCCTGATGGTGGAAGTCAGCCAGATCACACCCCCGGTGGGTTTCAATTTGTTCGTCATCCAGGGGTTGACCGGTGAACCGATCACCCGCATTGCACGCTACGCGTTCCCGTTCTTCCTGCTCATGCTGCTGACCACAGCCATCATCACCATCTTCCCGCAGATCGCCCTGTATCTGCCGCAGCTGATGACGGTGAAGTAATGAGGGGATTAGGCTGAAGAATGAAGGCTGCAGGAAAGAGCATGAAAAGTGAAAACCAGGGAGTTGACATATGAAGAACATCGACCTGAACTGCGATATGGGTGAGAGTTACGGTGCTTACCGCATCGGCATGGACGCGGACGTTTTTCCGCATATTACGTCGGCCAATATCGCCTGTGGATGGCATGCCGGTGATCCGCTGGTCATGGAGCGGACAGTCAAGATGGCTGTCAAGCACCAGGTTGGAGCCGGAGCCCATCCGGGTTTTCCCGATCGCATCGGTTTCGGCCGGCGCTACATGAAGTGTACCGAGGAAGAAATTCGCAACTACCTAGTATACCAAATCGGGGCCCTACAAGCTTTCTGCAAAGTCCACGGTACCCATTTGCGCCACGTTAAACCCCACGGCGCCCTGTACCTGGCCGCTGTAGAAGATCAAGACGTGGCCCGGGCCGTAGCAGAAGCCATTGTCAGCATCGACCCGGATTTGATGTTCGTGGCCCTGGCCGGCGCCAAGGGGGCCTTGATGCGTGAAATCGGCCAGCAGACCGGTCTGCAGGTAGTCTACGAAGCTTTTCCCGACCGGGCTTACACACCCGAAGGAACCCTGGCTCCCCGCAGCATGAAAGGCGCCCTGGTCACCGATCCGGAAGCCGTCACGGAGCGCGCCCTGAAGATGGCCCTGGAAAACAAGGTCATTGCCCTGGACGGCACCGAAATCGATCTGGATGTTCAGACGCTTTGCGTCCACGGAGACGGTCCAACGGCCGTTGACCTGGTCAGGGGCATTCGATCACGCCTCGAAGCAGAAGGTGTGACAGTAGCTCCAATGAAACGGAAGGGCGAGTCATAAAACCAGTTTCTCGCGCAGAGACGCAGAGGCGCGGAGAAGGACAAACCCAATATTGGTTGCGCTATCGCGCAATAAGTTCTTTAAAGCGTATTCGCCTGAGAAGGTTTGACCGGCGACCTGCCCGTTCGTAGCCCGAAGGGCGAAGACGGGAGCCGGAAAGTAAATATGGTTTCCCAGCTGAACTGGGCTGTTCAATCGATTCTTTGGTTTTGGAAGACGTCTCTGCGGCCCTGCGCCTCTGCGCGAGCCTATATGGGATTTCTTTTAATAGTACAAGTCCTTAAAAAACGGCTTTTCTATGAGTAACAACTTATATACCCAGGCACGGTTCCGCTTCGCCGGTGATAGCGGACTGCTGGTTGAATACGGGGACGGCATCGATCCGGAAGTCAACGCCCGGGTGCGGTCCATGGATATGGTGCTGGCATCCCATCCCCTGGAAGGCGTCCGGGAGGTAATTCCCACTTATCGGTCCCTACTGATCCTGTACGATCCCCTGCAGACCGATCCGGACCAATTGTCGCAGGAATTGGTCGGCCTGGAAAGCCGCCTGGACGAGATTACCATCCCGGTACCGGACACGGTTGAAATTCCCGTCTGCTATGGCGGTGACCACGGACCGGATATCGCGCACGTGGCCCAGTCAAACGGCCTGACGGTGGAAGATGTCGTCCATATGCACAGCAAAACGGTTTACAGCATCTACATGATCGGTTTTACCCCCGGCTTTTGTTTTCTGGGCGGATTACCGGAAAAGCTGCACACACCCCGCCTGGAAACACCCCGCATGCGGGTGCCCGCAGGCTCGGTCGGTATCGCCAATGCCCAGACCGGCATCTATCCGTTGACGAGTCCCGGCGGCTGGCAGCTGATCGGCCGCACACCCCTGCGTCTGTTTGCCCCGGAAAAAGAAAGCCCTTTCATCTACAAAACCGGCGACAGCATTCGATTCGTACCGATCTCGCCCGAGCGTTACGCCGATCAACTTCGGGCAGAGGAGGGGCCATGAAACGATTAAAGGTCCACTCACCCGGTGCATTTACCACCGTCCAGGACGGCGGCCGATTCGGCTACCAGAAGATGGGGATACCGATTTCCGGAGCTCTGGATGCCTTTGCCTTTCGGGTGGCCAACCTGTTGGTAGGCAACCCACCGGAGAGTGCGGTTCTGGAAATCACCATCACCGGCCCCAAACTGGAGTTCACCGCTGAATCCGACATCGCCTTGACCGGCGCCCAGATGGGCATAACCCTGAACGACAAACCGGTGGGCCCCTGGCAATCCATTCAGGTTCAGCCGGGCGATATACTCGAAATTCACCAGGTCACCAGCGGGTGCCGGGCCTACCTGGCCCTCAGCGGGGGTATCGACGTCCCGCTCGTCATGGGTAGCCGCTCCACCTACGTCGGTGGGAAACTGGGCGGATTTCAAGGCCGCCCCCTGCAGGCCGATGATATCATAAGCGGATTTGAAGCCCGGCTTCTCGAAGCACCAAGGGTATTGCCCAACCATTGGATTCCGGAACACCACCGCGAGATTAGTCTGCGGATCATCCCGGGGCCGCAGGACGAATACTTAGACGCCGGCCTGGAAACCCAGCTCACCACAGCTTACATGGTAACCCCCAAAGCCGATCGTATGGGCTATCGGCTGCAGGGCGCCGCCATCGAGCGCAAAGCCGGGACCCCGGACAGTATCGTCAGCGAACCCAGCATGCCGGGCGGTATCCAGATCCCGGCCGATGCCCAACCCATCGTGCTGCTGGTCGAGCAGACCGTCGGCGGGTACTCGAAAATTGCTACGGTCATCACCCCGGACATCGCCCGTTTAACCCAGGCCACCCCGGGCGACACAGTCCGCTTCGAAAAAGTAGATCTGCCCCAGGCGCATACGATTTTTCGGGATTCAGAAAACAAATTACGAGAAATAGCTGCAGCACTCGGTCAATAGGTAAGACTTTGAGATCAAATCCTTAATGGTTTTGACTTTCTCTCCCTTTGTGACGCGCCGAGCATCGCCGGAAAGGGCGAGGCAAGCGAAGTGCGTGTCTGAGCGGAGCGAGTTGTGCTGAGCGCGCCCTTTCCGAGAAGCGCAGGGTAGCCCGCAGGGCCGCGTAACAGGGCGATTTCTTTTGGTTACTTTTTTTTCGTAAAAGAAAAGTAACAAAGCGCCTTAAGGTACAGAGTCGGGCCAGTCTAGTTATAGTGTAGATACAGTCTATAAAGTATTTTTGAATCAAGTATTTGAGGTATACGTTATGAAAGCTTCATCGCAGTGGCTCCAAAACCTAACCTGGGAAGACATAAAAGAACAAATCAGAGTCGCCAAAGGCACCGTTATCCTCCCGGTGGGCAGCACCGAACAGCACGGCCCGCACCTGCCGGTGGGCACCGACACCATGGTCGCCAACACCCTGGCGGATGCCGCTGTCCGGCGGACCAATGTTATGGTTGCACCACCCCTGTGGTTTGGCTGGAGCCCACACCACATGGTGCTGCCCGGCACCATCACGATCCGGCCGGAGATCCTGATCGAGATCACCAGCGACATCATCGGGTCCTTGCATCAGCACGGATTCGATAAATTCATTTTCGTCAACGGGCATCGTATCGTCAACGTCACCTGGATGCAGATTGCGGGAGAAAGGGCCAAACGGGAACTGGGGGTCAAGGTGGTGATCTTCGATCCGGCCTTCATGTCCAAGTCGATCATCAAGGAGATGGGCTGGGGGTCGGTGGGCCATGCCGAGGAGATCGAAGGCTCGCACATGTGGTACCGGTACCCGGAACTGGTAAAGATGGATCGGGCGGTCGACAATCCGCACCCACCCCGCAAACTCTACTCGGTTGACCCGGCATATCCCGATGACACCCTCTGTTATGTGCCGAGCAGTAAAGCAGAAATGGCGCAGCTGGTCGAAGCGGCCGGCGGCACCGCCGGCGAACCCAGCAAAGCCTCACCGGAGGGCGGTAAACGCTATCACGAACACCTGGTAAAGCGTTTGGTAGAGATCATTGAAATGCTCCAGAAAAGTTAGAAGCCGTCTCAAGCGAGGCCTTTGGCCCAATATCCGCGTTGGGCGCAAATAGCAAATCCTCGAAATACGGTTTGTATTCCTCCGGTTTGTTATTTACGGCCGCCTTGATCTTGAACCAAAATCCTCGCTTGAGACGGCTTCTACAAGTTTGACATAAGGATGGTTTCTTAAACATCCCGATTAACTGTTTCAGGTGTAAACGCCGGCCTGCAGACGGCGATGTATTCCGCGCCGTCTTCTCCGGGCGTGCTGTATTGCACCCATTCATTGGCGCCCACAATAATCGCTTGGCCGGCGTGAACATCGAATTCTCCTTCACGGGTCTTTACCCGCAGCATACCCTTTAGAACCACCGTGTACTCATCAAACACCGGCGTCTGTCCGGGTTCCACCCACCCGGATGGGCTGCGCATCCGGGCCACGCTGAGATCGTTTGTCCCTGAATTCACGGCGCCTATAAACTCTTCGATCTGCTTGGGTTTGTTGCCGGCAGCTTCTACGACAGTTGGATTGTCGATCTTCGTGATCATGGCTTGTTATCCTTTTTTATTTTGAAACGGTCTGGTGACCAGCCTGAATATATTTTGGGGCGTATACACACACGTAAACATGAAGTAGTGCTTCCAGTCTGCGCCCGTTCCCCTGAACAGCATGTTCTGCATGATCTGCCACATGACGGCTGGTGATGGGAAGATAAAGGCCTTCCCGGCACCACCCTGCTCCTCTGCGGCCTGGTCATCCTTGAGTTTTTCTAAAAATGCCAGCACCTCGACAAGTTTCACCCGTGAGGCTGTACGATCCAGGGATCGATAGCGAACCCGCCCTTCCGGATCGATGACAAAGATAGCCGGATAGGCAATGCCGTCGTGTTCATGGGAATTGAGCAGATGGTAAAGATTGACGACCTTCTTTGCCGGATCGCACAAGAGTTCGAAAGGCAGCTTGGCCTCCTCGCGAAACCCGGCCGATCGCTCGGGTGCATCCACCGATAATGCCACCACCTGGGTGTTGGCCTGTTCGATCCGATCGATATGCTTCTTCACGCCAGCCAACTGGCCGACACAAAAGGGTCACCAGTGCCCCCGGTAGAACAGTAAGAGTACGTTGCGGCCCGTACTCAGGGCCTTTTGGAGTTGAAAGGTTTCGCCCTTTGATGTCAGGATCTCGAAATCAGGTGCGATCTCGCCGATGTCTGGTATATTGGGATTCATAGTATAAATGGGAGCTCCTCAATGCCCAATGGTTTGAATTTATAGCGTCCATGTCTGAATTTCAATTTTCTAAAGCTGATCTGAGTTTCTTGCGAAAAACCATCAGCATTCCGTCCCAATCCGTATCATCCAATCCTTTTATAAAAGGCGCCAGTTCACCCAGCAGGTCCTGGTTGCCGGCCTGCCAGTATCCCATGGCCATAAAGTCGGGAAGATGAAAATAATTCGGGGGGGCGTAGTAGTTATACCCCGGGGGACCGTCGCGACCAATATACATACCCAGTGCTTTGCGGGGCGGTGCGAGAAGTCCGGCAAAGTCAGCCAGGGGATGTTCGGGCTCGAGGAACACGGGGTAGAACTCGACTTCCTTGCCGCCGGCATGGCGGCCATGAACAAGATCCTGCGCCCAGAGCCAGGGTCTTTCATCTGCATCGATCAGATAGGATACATCATTGAAAAAAGGAACGACCCGGTGGTGTACCGGCGTGGATTCGCCGCGGTCGAGATAAAGCTCATTGCTCTGGAAAGCGGCTGCCAGCAAAGGCACCTGGTCAACGGGAAAATCCTGCCCGGGAATATACGTGGCCTGATGGTTGTGCTGGGCCAGGGTCAACAAGCGCAATTGCCTATGACTGTCAAACGCCAAAATGGCCGCCGTATGGACATCCAGACGATGCCAACGTTTTTGATCACCACCGGCCAGGCGCGATCCCAGGCTTGCCAAACGACTGACCTTGTTGGCCAAACCGCTCCAATCGAAAACGGGGTTATACTTGACGTAAATCCAATTTTCGTGCGGCTTAACAGGACTGCGATCACGAAATACCTGCACGTACAATGGGGCGGGTTTGGCCGGCTCAATCTCGCCCGCCTCCAGAAAAGTCCCGCATTGATCTTCATATTTCAAGGCAGCAACATCTTTGGGCTGTGGAGATACCATCAATGTCCGGCCATCGATGTTACTTACCAGCTTTGACCTGGCCAGGTATTGATCAAATGAGATCGGCTGCCAGCTATCCGGATGTACCCATATCCTGGGCATGTAACGAACGGCCAAACGCTGAATGTCGACCGGGATCGGATAGACCTGATGGGCCTGCATGTAAGCAGTCTTGGCAGGATGAACCCAGGCAACGAATTGGTCGCATTCCGTGGCTGAGGCATCAGGTGCGCAAACTGAAAGCCCAATCACACACAACAGCAAAGATTGAACACATTTTTTGGCCATACCGCGGATCCGGTGTTGTTTTAATATTGTGATGGCGACACAAACTACTGAAAACATAAGGGCGGTGCCTTCATTTTCAAGCGGCAAATAGGAAATGGGTATCCTGAAAGGAGCAATCAGGCTTTATCGAGAATTTTGATCTCTCGCTGTGGGAATGGAATTTCGATGTTGGCCGTTTTCAGGGCTTCGAAGATGGCGGCATTTGCTCGAAAGCGGGTATCATAATACCTATTCGTCTGCGCCCAGAAACGAATACCGATATTGACGCTACTGTCAGCAAAGTCCTCGAGCCCCACCTGGGGCAATTTATCAGTACTCACCCCGTCGGTATCGGACAGGGCTTTTTGGATCATCGCAATGGCCTTGTCGGGATCGCTTTCATAAGATATCCCGACAGTTTCCTCGGCCAGGGTATCCGCCTTGGAATTGTGGATGATCTCACCGATAATATGTTTATTGGGAATGGCAATTTCCACATTATCTTCATCGGCCAGCAGGGTATAAGCCAGGTGCACCTCTTTCACCAAACCGGCCACCCCCTTGACCTGGATGGTGTCGCCCACCACAAAGGGACGGGTCAGGATAATGTTCAGCCCGGCCCCATAGTTGGACAGCAGCCCCTGCATGGCCAAACCGGCACCCAAACCGAGAGCACCGATAGCGGCTACAAAAGGAGTCACGCTGATGCCGACCTTACCCAGGGCGATTACAGCTGCCATGACGATGATGGTCAACTTGGCGGCACTGGAGGCAAACCGGCTGAGGGTAATATCCAATTCCTTTTTTTCACACAGCTTTAAAACAATATTGCCGACTTTCCGTCCGACCAGGATACCCAGCACCATGATGATAAGGGCACCGAGGATCTGGAAACTGTAGTTCACGAAAAATTCCGCGATCATATTGTAAATGGCTTGTGCCTGTTGGATCTCTTTTTCCATGGGACCACCTAATTTGAAGAAAGTTTATTCAATTGATGTTGATTGGCTGACATGGGTTAGAATCTGATCTATATTTAAGCATTACGGGACTGCTCAAGGGTGATTAGCACCTACCCTGAGATTTTAGCTCATATCTATTATGTAGGCAAGCCAAGCCCTTAGAAGCTATCTCAAATGCGCCTTTTTGCCCAATCGCGGCGTTGGGCACAAATATAAAAGCTTCGAAATACCAAATGTATTTACCACACAAGGCATTGGCTTCGCTGGCACCTCCAGTTTTATATTTACGGCCGCCTTGACCTTGGACTAAAATCCTCATTTGAGATAGCTTCTACTTTGATATAATTATTTTAATGGAAATAAATACTCTCAGAGGTTTTCCATGAATAACTTAAGAAAAGTGGTTGGTATTATCCTGTTTCTCATATTCACTACCTCCACTGTCCATGCCGGCAAGCCAAAATATGTATTCTATTTCATCGGTGACGGGATGGGGTTTTCCCAGCGGCAGTTAGCCGAACTCTTTCTAAAGGAAAAGGAGAAAGTCCCAAGCCGCAAACTGGTCATGAACTCATTGGATCTGACCGGCGTCATAACGACTCACTCCGCCAACTCGCTGATCACCGATTCAGCCGCCGCCGGCACCGCATTGGCCTCCGGTGTCAAAACCAACAATGGTGTGATCGGAAAGGACCCGGCCGGCAACAACGTTACGACGCTCATCGAAGCGGCCGAGGCCAAAGGCATGGCCACTGGTATAATCACCACCACGCGATTGACCCACGCAACCCCGGCGGCATTTGTGGCCCATGACATTAGCAGGCATAACGAGGCTGATATCGCTCTGGACTTTTTAGCCAGCGAAGTGGAGTTTCTGGCCGGAGGTGGAATTCGGTATTTCATTCCTTCCAACTCACGCTCAGGGCAAAAAGATGTTCGGGGCAATGACCTATATTCGAAAAGAAAGGATAATTTCAATCTCATAAGTAAATTTAAGGAGAAAGGATGCCAAGCCTATATTGGTATGAGGGGCGCAGTAGAGTTTACTGATGCAGACTTCACCAAGATGGAAAAGGTGTTAGCCATCTTTGACAACTCCCATTTGCCCTATGAGATCGAAAGAAGACACAAATTTAAATACGTTCCCTCGCTGGCCAGGATCGTGGAATCCGGCATTGAAGTCTTACAGCAAGATCCCGACGGCTTCTTTATGGTCATCGAAGGCGGCCGAATCGATCATGCCGCTCATGCCAACGATCCTGTCAGTGTCATTTACGACACCCTTGCCCTTGATGCGGCCGTACGGGAAGCCCACGAATTTTATCAGCGTCACAAAGATCAAACACTTATGGTTGTTGTCGCCGATCATGAAACCGGTGGGTTGGGACTCGGTAGGGATATGCACGGTTATAAGCTCAATCTATCCGCACTTTTAAACACGAAGGTGTCTGTGGATGACACGCTCAATGGATCAAACAAATACAAAGGAAATCGACAACAGTATTTACATTTCCTGGCAACTGAATTCGGTTTGAGTGAGCTGTCGATTAAAGAACGCGCAAAACTCAAGCAAAGCATGGCAGATGCAGATGAAGGCATGAAGATCGGATATGGTGGCTACATGAATCCGGTCGCGTTGACTGCTGCGCACATCCTATCAGAAAGAGCAAATATCGGTTGGACCACTACAATGCATACAGGCACCGCTATACCATTAACAGCTACCGGGGTTGGGGCTCAAATGATTTCAGGTTGGACGGACAACACACAGACAGCTTTAATTTTAGCTGAAATATTGGGATTTGAATTGTAGGCTTGTCGCGAAAATACGCTTTTGAAATGACAGATCAATTTATCAAGCTGCTACATATGGCTGAAACTGCAAACAGATTCACGGTCATATGGAATGCAGGCAGTCTTTGGCCTTGTTGAGTCGGGTAATGGCCACGCTGCCTTTGATGGTGTCATAGACTGTCTCAAGATAGGCTTTTTCCAGGCCGGTGGTTGCGGCCAGCGCATCCAGCTTGTCCTCATCACCAATCATCCGGAAGCCTAAAATGGTCCGTATCCCGGCCCGCCTGAGTTTAACAACATTGTCTTTAAAGTAAAGGTGCAGACGGCCTTGAAGTATCCAGTCAATCAGCTGGCGTGGTTTGAATGGCGTTTTAAGTATGAGTTCCACCAGACTGGCTTTAACCAGGTTTTGAACATTATCGATGGACAACTCAGCAAAACGCTCTTTGTGGTAAGGGCTGATACCTTCAAGTAGATCAAGCGGCATGGGCGGGGGTGCATTGGGATGACGCTTGGCAATGAACTTTAGGCGGTCGGCCATAGCGCGAAGGGCCCGTTGGGGAAATAGTCCGGTGAAAAATGCGATTACCGGTAACAAGTGTTTTAAGGCGCTATCCGGAAAAATATCGAGGATGTAATTTCCCGCGATCATTTCGCCCGCTGGTAATACGATGATGAAATGAAAAAAGATTAACGAAACAAAAGAGCTCAACACCATCCTGATACCTACACTGTAATAGGCTCCGGGTGGCAGGTCGATAGTGACCAACCGCCGAAAGATATATTGAACTGACCAGACGTAGGCGCCTAGAATCGCCATCAGAATAGCCAACAAGCTGCCTTTGGTTAAGTTCAGGGCACCCACCCCCATATAATATTGCGCACCGGACAATAAAATCTCGGCGTTGTCGCGAAACAAAATGCTGAATGCGATGAAGCTGAAAAGAGAAACAAAGGTAACCGGCAGGAAATAGTCCCATGCGGTGTATTTTTCATCGATGATGGCAAATGTCTGTGAATCTTCAATGTCCGCCGCAGCAAGACGTTCCATAATCCTTTCGTATTCCTCCTGTTTTTGGGGAAGGCGGATACCACGATAGGAAATGACTGTTAGTGGAATGAATGCAATCAAAACCAAGAGCCCGGCATAAAAATACCAGCTCTCTCCATTAGCAGTTGCTTCGCCGCAACCGTTCAAAAGAAGTAAACCCGCCAACAGAAAAGGCAAACTGAAGGTTATGCGTCGGGACTTTGCGTGTTTAGATACCATGGGAAATATGGATGTTTCCGCAGCCATGTTAAATCCTCGCTGTTGAGTTTACGTTTGGGCAAAGCCCCACGAAAATGAAAGGCCGAAAACTTCTGCGCCCCCAACTCGGACGGCTGCCAGGAACGCCTTGGCACACCATGCCTGCATGCCGGCCTCCTGGATAAGATCCGCGTAAAACTTTTCGTCGACCGCTTTGCGCTCGGCTTCGTCACCGAGCGTGCCATACGCATAACCCAAATCATGCGGCAGGCAGCACTTGTAGGTAATATCCTCCCACCGGCACCCGGTGAAAAATCCCATGACTTCATCAGGCAGACCGGAGCAACCGTCAAACTCCCACTCATGGTAATTCTCCGGGGCCGCTGCAATGCGATCAGCAATGTGGTCAAGACCGAAATCGCGGCTCAACTTGATGGCCTGATCTGTCGTGACTATGTCCCCAATTTTGGGGAGTTTCATAGCAAAGCCCTCCTTTAAGCCACTACCAGCCTATTTTCGGGAAGCAACTCGCGCAATACATATTGCCTGTGAATTGAAGCGGCCTGGTAAAACCGGTAAAGGTTTGACTTCAGCGCCTCGGTGGATGTTTCGCTGCTGTTAAGAGTGGCCGATTGCCGCATCCACACTTCAGGCTCGTATGGTGGGATTCTAAACACTTTAGGGCCAATCCTGCCGGCACCAGCTTCAGTGCACCACTTCTGAATACGACCTTCCATACGGTCTTCATGTTCAATGATTGCTTTTACCGCATTTTTTATCACACCGAAGGCGACCCCATCACCGGTGGACTGCGCGGGGTTGGCTTTACCGAAGCGACGGAACATATCATGGAGGGCTTCGCAGCCTTTTAAAAAGTGTGCTGGATTGTCCCGCCGTGCGCGTTTTTTGGTGGGATATTCATATTCGAAGCTCCATTTCAAATAGGGACGGTCGGGATAGGTGGCCACCGCCCCGTGCCCCAAGGCTCCGGAAACGGTTTCGGCCAGCCAGGATTTGATATTGGCAATAAAACCGCCCCCCTTCCCGTAGCGCCGGAAGAATTCCCTTTCCTTCTTTTTGATATAATCGGCAATGTCCGGATCGAGCCCGCCATGGAATTTAAAACTGTCATTGTCTACCTTATTGTAACGAGACCCCACGCCTGAAAAGCCCCAATGTGAAAATGTGTCGGCATAAACATGGGCGCCCACCCCAATTAGGCATATGCCGGCTGGATGCATTGCATAAGAGAGGTGATGGCTAATCAGGGCCTGTACGATTTTGCTGTTTTCGCGACAAATCAAGCGCTGTGAAAATGTCTTCCCCTGGTTGCCTGGCAGGAAGTGAAAGGGCACCCAAACTTGCCGCTGATCTTCCGCGTCCAGATTCCGGATTACATCCGATACATGATGCGCCGTGGCCTCCGCATCGATCCGCCCGCCGTCCTGAAACTCGATATGCGATTTGGCGGCGTTGTCATCAACGAACTGGGCGGCCGTGGCAATTGTTTTGCAGGTGGCCGGCTTCAGCCCGGCGGTTCTGGCCATGGCATAGGTGCCGTAATAGTGCATGTCGAGTTGCATTTGGTCACCTCCTAGTGCGGAATAACGGAAAGTTGAATTTAACGAACTCTAATATGCCTGTTTACTTCTTCGTAAAGGGCTTTCAAATAGTAGGTGCGATCTGAACAGGCTTCATGCCTGCAAGCATTTACAAACAACAGCGAAGAACTCTATGGTGTTAGACGGAACAAAAGAATGTTAGCGAAAAAGATACCCAAGTCAGGTAAGGCAGGTATCATACTTATGGATATTGACTTCGATTTTGTTTGTCAACAATTATATCAAATATGAAATTAGGGCAAAAAATTAACCAAAAGCAATCGCCTTTCAAAAGCAATTTCTGGGTCGCAATATTTCGAAAATAGATTTAGATATAATCCGAAGCAATGAAATTCAGGTGAAGGCTTGAGAGTGATCGGGATGGAGCTGGGCATTCAATGATCCTAAAAGTACACTAGAGGGCCCCCATTAAATAGGCCCGCTACCAAAACATACGGTCAAAACTAACTATTCTTCTATCAGAAGTAACCAAATCATTTTTACCATTTGATATCATATCCAGACTTTACATCTTAGTTATTGATGTCAACCACCTGAAACGTCAGCGCTTGATGAATGTTGTCTCGATCAACGGCGGGGTGCTGCAAGTTTTCACTCATAACGGCTACAGTCCGAACAACAAGGGCTCGCAGTTGATCAGTACTGATGGTATCTGATACTTGCGGACCACCGCCACTAGATAGCGCTTGCAGGATCGCTTCGGTGAAAAATCCGTTTGCAACCGTGTCGCTTTCGTAGGAAAACTCGCCCCCGCGACTGGAGGAAAAGACGATTGCACCGGATCGCCGAGCCAGTTCATTGTAGACATAGCGGTCAAGATCATAGAGATATTTGCGATTTACCTTATTTTTGGATTCCCTGCCAAACACTCGAATAGCGCGGGTCGTGCGCGCAGTAAATCCCCGACTACCGGCCGTGGCATAGTAGGTATTCTCTACCCCCTCATCGATCTCGCCTGATTCGCAGGTGTCCATCAGGAATAGCTTTTTGCGCGGTTTGGCATCGGTCAAAAGCTCTTCGAAAATTTCAAAGGAAGCGCTTGTTCCGGACAAATTTCTTAGATCAGCACCGTGAGTCAGGAAATAATAGGTTGTATCCGGATCAATGTCGTGGACACCATGACCCGCAATAAATAGAACCAGGGTATCATCCACTTTGGCGTTATTCAGTAACCGTTTGATTTGTTTTATGGTTTCAACAGTAACTTCCTCGTCTACAAAAGCACGATGATAGACCGTGTTGAAACCAGCGGTCATCCGTTTGAAGACCGCTTCTAAATCCAGAGCATCCTTGTGGGCGTATTTCAGGTCAAGGCGTGAGTCTTTGTATTTGGAAACCCCAAAGCCGAAAAAGTACAGGTCGCCTCGCGCCGGCTGATTATAATCGGCAAATGTCAGGGCCCGGTATGATTCCGCACCCTTTTCGTTCAGGCAAGTGATTTCAACCTTATTTTTCCCATTGGTCAGCTCAACCGTGTCGGTGAATTTCGCTTTGCGGCCCCTAACAGTTTTCCAACTCGAACCGAAAACCGGCACATCGTTCACATAGATGCCGTATTGCTTCAGCCGATAGCGGTCATCCCTGAGTCTGAAGGTCACTTCTAAAAGTTTGCCTTTTTGGTGGGTGTCCTCGATCGTCACCTCCGGCACATGCAGATCGCCGGAAAGCTGCTCGGGTGTAAAGCCTGATTTTCTGAGACGTTTGCGGAATCGACTGTAATAATGCTGCTTCTGATTTTCGGTGCCCAGCCCCATCGTCTGCATGATCAAATCGGGACGGTTGTTGCGTATGGCGAACTGGTCCACGCCAAACACATCCAGCCCATCCACCATGGCGATCAGTTTCCCACCGTAACGTGAGGAATCGAAATATCCTTTCGAGGTATAGGCGAGCCACTCCTTACCGCCGCTGAGCAAGGAAAGCCGCTCAGGATTTTTCAGGTTCCAGACATCCAGTACGTTGCTGTTATGGCGGCTGTAGGCCAGGACCCGTCCATTGGCGATGTATTCCGGCCGCAGCCGGTTGGCCGGGCCGAATTTGCCTACTTCGATTTTAGAGCCGGTTACCAGGTCCACAAAAGTGCCCACATCCTGGTCGTCTACACACAAGGCCACGGCATGATTGGAGAGTGGTGTGTCATGCATGACCAGCAGTAGGCGCAAATTTCTCATTTTAGGGTATGTAGCCAATATCGCACCGGATTCAAGATCGCCTGCATACGTACCCCGACAGGTGGAGACCACGAAGTGTTTTCCACTCTGATCGACAGATAACCGGTTTATGCAGAAATTCTTGCTCAGCTTGATCTCTCGAATCGACTCGCCGTTTTTCAAATCCCAGACCGTGATGGTCCCCGAGTGGGCCGACACCGCTATGTCCTTTGAGGGGACGAGTTTCACGGTTACCAGCTCGCGTTCCGCTTTTATCTGGCAGGCAATCTTTCCCTTGTCGATGTCCCAGATCGCAGCCGTACTTTTATATGCCCGGGTTCTGCGCCTGGCCTTCATCCGGCTTGAAATGAGAATGTCCTTGGGAGCACCTATATCCGGCCTCCAGGGCGTAACATCTCTTCCCGATACCGCCATTGAAGAGACGGCGTCATAGCGGCTGTTGATGGAAGCCTCTATGCTGGGCGCATAAAGCACGTAGCGCCCGGCATGATCTATCAGAACCCGCTTTCTGGTTTCATCACCCACTTCGGGTCTGGGCAGGCGCTTTCCCGTCATGGTATCCCAAAAGAACAAATTGTTATTGGTATCGCAGATTACGGCAATCTGCCCGTCACGAATCAAACTGAACGAATAGAAATAGTCATTGTAATTGGCCAACGTTGCGACCTGATGGGTGGCAAGATCGTAGCGGAGAATCGCCTTTTCTTTCTTGCCTTTCAGAGCCAGCAGGAACCGCCACTGGGGATCGATACGCACGTGATGCAGGCCTTGCAGAGAGTTCGCCCTGCTGCCGCTGGTTAAGTCCCAAATGTTAAGGGTGTTGTCTTTTTCGTATTTGAACCGTTGGGAAAGCCGGTGTTGCGAAACCATGATCTTTGCATCCGGGCTGATGTCGATGCGGCTTACCTGCATAGCCGGATTGGCCGGATTCAGTTCCCGCAACCGCACGCCGGTTCCCAGGTCCCATTCAATCAAACGTTCATCGTTGTGCCCGGTGTATGCCCTTTTACCAGATAGACCGAGCTTGCATGCGGTGATATTCTCCTCTGACGGAAAATGCCTGAGCAACCGGACACCCGGCAGGTCCCAGATCCCATACTCGTGGCGGTCATTGCGCACGGCCACGAAATCCAAGCCGGGATCAACATCCACAATAAGCGGTACATCGGCAATGCCCGCATTGTTCAGTTGCCGTAATTTTTCAGAATGAGCGGCAGCCTCAAGTTTGTGGGTGGTATGTGGTTGCCGCCCGGAGATTGTGCGTATCATCCGGCCGGACTTGAAATCCCAAATCCATAACCGTCCTTCCAGACCGCCCGCAGCTACGTATGCACCTGTAGGGTCGATGCCCAGGGCGCGGATCTCTTCATGCCGCGACAGGCCGGGCTTCTGGAACGCCCTTACCAATGACCCATCCTTCAGCGACCAGAGTTTAACCAGCCCCTCACTGCCACCGGTAATGATGTAGCGCTGGGATGGATCGAGGGCCGCGCCATATAGATGGCTGCCATGGGGGGGCGTGTGCGGCGGATGGGCCTGAATGGTGCGGATCAACGCAAAGGTCTCCTTGTTCCAAATCTTGACCTGGCCATCTTCCCAGCCCACGGATATGAGATACTTGCCGCCTTTATCAACGAATAGTCTCCGGACATTGCCTTTGTGGCCGGCGAATTCGTTCATCTGCGAACCGGCCGCAATGTCCCATTTGCCGATAGTACCGTTGCTGTGGCCTGAAAAACAGTATCGCCCGTCCGTGTCGATCGCCGCCGCTGAAAACGATCCCCACTGGTGCTTACTCTGCATGATCCTTTTACGCCCCAGGTACTGCGCCTCCATGATGGTCAGCTTATTCCAACCGTACCCGGCCAGAAGTTGCCCGGTTGGCCCGTTTTGAAAATCGACTACACTCCTGTGTTTCGTATGGCGGACCAGTTTATTGCCAGGCAGATCCCAGGCCTTGAGGTTGAACGGCATCCCTCCGCCGGTATAGAGAATCTTACCATCACGGCTGAATTCGACGATCGGCCCGTGTTCATAGGAGAGATGATGATGGAAGGTGCGGATGAGTTGTCCGGTGCGTAAGTCCCACAACTTGACCCGCTTGTTGTACTCGGACGTGGCCAGGTATTTGCCGCTTGGCCCGAAGGCGATATCTTCGATATAGCCGGCGTGGCCTTCCTGGACCACGAACTCAGCTCCCACCTGCATTGCTGGTTCCGGAATGGGGCCGTAATCGACATTGCGTTGGGTCTGATGTGGAACCACCCGAATCGCACGCGCTGCCTCGGATTTGTCCTTATGGCGCCCTGCTGCGGCAGACTCGGATTGTTGCCCGCGTAGCGCCTGCTCACCGGTTAGTTCAAGCCGTACGGCCCTACCCGGCCGGTCGGCTCCGCCCGGAGCAGGTGTAGTCTTACGGTCTACCGGTCGAACCGGTAACGAGGACGAGCGGCCTGTTTCTCCAGCTTGCTCCAATCTTAGCGAGACTTGGGTTTCTTCGGAGGAATCGAAAAAAGTTGAGATGGCCCACACACTCAGTAAAAGGCAGATGATAATAATGACGAGATTCTTCATAAAACGATCCGGAGTACGGTCCTCTCCAAATAGCCGGCAAGGTCTTCGGGTGCATAACCCAGGGCATAAGCCCTTTCACTTGACAAGGAGACATCAGGTGAACGGGGGGCCGGCATGGGCAGATCCTTGGCCAGCATCGGCTTCAATAAAGCATGATCCGTCTTAAGCACATCGGCCACCAGGCATCCCATGGTAAAACGAGACAATCTTCTACGTCCGCCCAGATGGAGTATCGCGCCAGGATGCTTCAAGGCTATGAGCAGACCGGTTGCGGCACTGTCCGTGTCGACGGCTGTTCTGAATTCATCCGTGAACAGCAGCAACTGCTCTTTGTTGCGCAGGGTTCTGACCATGTGTGCCAGGAAGCCTGAATTAGCGCCTGGAGCGCCCCCCAGCATCAGCGGCATCCGAGAGATAGCAGCTTTCGGGTATATCTCCCATAGTGCTTTCTCGGCAGCTACTTTGTGTTTTCCATAAACGCATATCGGTGAAACCGGGTCGTCTTCGTTGTAAGGGGCATCCTGTCCGTTGAATACAAGGTCCGATGAGGTAAACACCAGCGGGATTTTGGACGCAGCACAAAAGCGGGCAATATCGATAGTCGCCTGCAGATTTATCAACCTGCTTCTCTCCTGCTGCTGTTCACAGTCATTGGGCCTGGATAAGGCAGCAGTATGGATGACCGCCTGTGGGTTGATTTCTTGGAAGCACCGCGCAATCTGTTCGCCGTCGGCCAGATCGATCTTGACCGGCTTAACACCCGGCGCCATGACTTCATTATTAAAGCAGGTACCGTAGACATCATAGGCCTGCTCGGCTTGCAGGCAGAGGGCATAGCCCAACATCCCACTTGCACCGGTTATGAGTAATCTTTCCCTGGGCAAAACCACCCCCTCAATCCCTCCCGCCAGGGGAGGGAAGTTATCATCTATCACCTCTGAAAAAAGACGGGATGCAGGTACCCATACTATGCGCCCCCCTTGTATTTTCCAAGAAAAAACTTACTTATAAAGGTATAATGGCACTAAAACGTAAGCGCTCCTCTGGGGAGATGCGAAAATGCACATCGAATCATACAATTTCGGCAATATCGTAATTGACGGTAGACGCTACACATCTGATTTGATTATCTATCCGGATGGAAAAATAGTAGACGGCTGGTGGCGACAGAGCGGGCATGTCATGACTAAATCCGACATAGAATCTTTGATCGCATCCAAGCCCGAGGTTATCGTAGTTGGGACAGGGGCCAGTGGCCAGCTAAAACCGGAACGCGGGATCGAAAAAACATTGAGCAAGAAGGGCATCAAAATGATCGCCGCCCCCAGTAGCCAGGCGCTAAATCATTTCAACGAACTAAGTCCCACCAAAAGAGTAGGCGCTTGTTTTCATCTAACTTGCTGATAAACTTTTTCCACCTTCTCAAATACTCCTTTCCACGTAAAAGCTTCCAGCAACGGCCGCACCGTTTTCAGATCAGGCTCCGGCATCATGGCCGCCCTTTTAATTTGAGCCTCCAGGGCATTTTTCAGGTTTTGCTCAAACAATGCCTCATCCGCGCCCAACGGAGAATCAACCTTTTCCAGGCGAGGCAGCTCCACCCGCGCCACCCACTCTTCCGACACCCCGCCCAGCACCTCCTGAACACCGGGTAAATCGGTTGCCACCAGTCGGCATCCGCAGGCCAGCGCCTCGAGTAGTACCAGCGGCAGGCCCTCGTACAGGGAGGGCAGCACGAAGATATGCGCCTGTTTGAAAATGTCTGCCAGTTCCGCCTGGGGCATGGGGCCGTAACGGGTCACCCGTTGCTCCCCCAGCTGTGCTGCCAATTCGAGGCACTCGGCTTTCTCCGTCCCACTACCGCCGCCCACCAGGTGCAAATGCCAGTTATCATCCGGTAGGGTTGCCAGTGCCTTTAAAAACCAGGGGACCCCCTTGGCCCGACTCAGCTTTCCGGCATAGGCCAAGTTCACAACGGATTTGGATTTGGACGCCGGTTTAAACACAGCTTCGTTGTAACCGGCCCCCACGATGTGGACCTTCCCCTGGTTCAACTTGTAAAGATCGACGACCTGCTCTTTCTGTTCCCGGCTCAAAGCCAGGATGGCGCTGAGGTTGGCACATGCCGACTGAACCCGCTGCGCCAGGTGAGGACAATTGCGAAATTGCCGCAAGTCCGATCCATGGCAAAGTGATACGGTGGGGATATCGGGATAAAGCCGCCGTACAAGGGCGGTCACCAGCCACAGGTGATTGCAATGGATAATATCCGGCTCGAATTCCGGCACAACTGTGGCCAGGACTTCTTTGAAAGCCCTCTCGTAGCTGGCAACCATCGGTTCATCCATGTCGCAAAACCGGGTCGAGTCGTAGGGCATGACATCGCTCATACCCACCACTTTAAATGGCAGACGCTCTGTCTCAAACCGTACAAACCGGTATTGAGCGTCAGACAGCAATTCCGGATCCGGCGGCTGGTCATCGGGGATCCCGGCCACGAGAAAGTTCGTGTGCCCCTTCCGGGCCGCCTCGCGCAGCATCGCCTGGATGTATATACCGCTGCCGGTCGCTTCAGGCCGTTGGCTCAAAATATGAAGGATTCTCATTTCTCACCATCTATATTCGTTTTTTGGAAAATTATGTCCAGTGTCCGTCCACAAACAGTAGATTTTGGTTCAGAGTAAGGCTTGAGTGCTTTCGAAACCGCAGGCATAGTGGGCCTATGTCGAGGATAACGCTAAAGCTTCACTGCGTGCTAAAAAGTGTGAAAACGCAGCTCTGGAGCAAAAGATGCCGCTTGTGGGCGGACACTAGATGTTTCGACTGATTTGCACAGCCGGTATCACCTTCTTGCGCCGGAAGTTGACCACCACGATGCCGGTTCCTATGAGGACCATGGCAACCAGAATATTACTCGTTAACGGTTCTCCGAGAATCAACCCGCCCAGCAATACACCCGATATCGGCATGATAAACGTAAAGGACTGCGTGGTGACTGCACCATAAATTTTCAGGAATGAACTCCAGGCCACAAAACCGAAAGCAGCCGTTACGAATGACTGGTAGAAAAGTGCCGCTGCCACAGCCGGCGTGATATGCCCGATGGGCTCCGGGTCCCATAACGCGCCGGCCAACAGAAAAAAGGGCGCCGAAAAAACCATGGGATAGAGGACCACTTGAAACGCCCGGAAGCCGGAAATGATGCGCTTGACATAGACGGTGTTTGTACCCCATATAACTGTTGCCGCAAAGATGATTACATCCCCGGTCCGCAAACCGGCAGCCATATCACTGGTGTCCAGCAGCACACAGAGCACACCGGAAAATCCTAGAATCAAGTCGGTCACCTTTTTCTTCGTTATGGGGTCCCCGGCAATGAAAACATGCGCCAGGATAAGTACGACAAACGGCTGGAAGTTGACGACCAGGATCCCCCGTGAGGCATACGTTAACGACAGGCCATGGTAGAACAGGGAGAGCTGAACCAGGAAGATTGCGGAGAGTATCACCAGGTGGACCCACTTGCGGCCGCTTACCCGGAACGGCCGCCGGGTTACCCAGGCCCAGAGGGCTATGACAACGGCAGCAATCGAAAAACGGACCCCGGCAACTGTAAAGGGCCCGAACCCGGCCAGGCTTGTCTTGATAGCCACTGAGTTGGCCCCAAAAAGGACGCAGAGGCCGGCCATGGCCAGGATGGCGGCCAAGCCCGGTTCGCGGATCTTGGTAAACTGATTGTCTTCCAAAAACGTATTCTCCTAACAGACTGCCCCTACTGCAAACTTAAAAGGAAACTCAGGAAGTCGGCCGCATCAGCCGCGACCCGATGGATACCGGCCCGCCGGGCAAGATCCGGGTCGCCTTTGAAAACCGGACCACCGGCTACAATCTGAGTCGCCTTTGGGATACTTCGGGCAATATATTCCAGATCCTCTTCGGTATCGAATTGCAGGACGGTCAGACCCAGAAGCATTGGTTTCAGATCCCGGCAGGCAGACACGATGGCATCGGGGGCCTGCAGCAGCCCCAGGTGGTTTACCTGAATCCCGGCCGCTTCGGCATACTGGTGGATGAGGTCGAGACCGTGACCCATGGCGTCATCCAGGGTAGCCGTCACCATGAGGGGTGGGTCCGTCCACAAACCAGTCAGGGCCTGCTCCATTTTCCATTGTCGGACAGCGGCCACCGCAGCCGCAAGCTCCGTCCTGGCCGGTCTGCCTTTGGCCTGCAAATCAAAGACCAGTTGCTGCAGTCTGTCCCTCAGTGTCTCCATGCTGTTGCTAAATGGGCACAGTTTCGCCAACGTTGGGCACAAACGCGTCATACCCTTCGCTCGTCAGGTGCTCGGCAAACGCAAGCGACTGGTCCTCTTCCCCGTGGACCACGGCAATCTTCTTGATGGCAAGGCCCGAGTCCTTCAAAAAGCGGGTCATCTCGTCTCTATCGGCATGGGCGGAGAAACCACCGATTTTAACCACCCGGGCAGCCAAGGGGTATTCCTTATTTAGAAATTTGACCAACGGGGGGTGCCCGCTGCGGCCGGATTGCTCATACTCGGTCCCGAGTTCGAGTATGCGGCGCCCCAAAGTATGTTGGGCCATGTACCCGACCACCAGGATGGTGTGCTTCGGGTTGTGAATTTTGTGCCGCAGGTGGTGCAAAACCCGGCCGGCTTCGCACATGCCCGAAGCCGAGATGACGATGTGCGGATTCTCGTCGCGGTTGAGCGACATGGACTCTTCCACCGAGCCGACAAAATTCATCTGGCTGAAAGTAAATGGATTCATTCCTTTTTCCAGGAAGGTATCATGCGTTTCTTCGTCGTACACTTCGGGGTGTTCGCCGAAGACCTTGGTAATATTGGTGGCCAGCGGGCTGTCTACATACACTGGCACCGGCTGCACTGCGCCATCGTTGTAGAGTTCGTGAAGGACATACAGTAACTCCTGGGTCCGCCCGAAAGCAAATGAAGGGATGATAACCGTGCCGCCCCTCTCGAACGTCTCCGTGAGGACTTCCCGCAAGCGGGGTTTCAGATCCACGACCGCATCGTGGAACCGATTGCCGTAGGTGCTCTCCATGAGGAACAGGTCTACCTCTTCGCCGTTGAAGTTTTTCGAAGGGTCACGCAGAATCGGTTTGTCGTAGCGGCCGATATCGCCCGTGTAACAAATCGTTTTAGTTTGGCCATTGTCCTGAAATTTGACCATTGCTACGGAGGACCCCAGGATATGCCCGGCCTCATAGAGCTTGCAGGTCGCACCAGCACCCAGGGAAATATCGTGCCGATAGGGGTAGCCCTCGATAAATTCCAACGCGTCTTCGGCATCCACCTTGGTATAAAGCGGCTTGATGCCGTCAATGTTCATCTTCTTCACTAGTTGGGCCACCCGGTCGAAATCGATCCTGTGTCCTTTACGTTTGAGCTCCTTCAAGATCTTCTTGTTGGTCTTACGGGAACCGCCCTGGTTGTTTTGTTGTGAAATTGCATTGCGCACCAGCTTGTAATTTAGATACAGGGCATCGGATTCCTGGATATGGGCCGAATCCATCAACAGGTAGCGGCAGGCATCGGCCGTCGCCCGGGTACAAAGGATGCGCCCATTGAAATTCTGTGATGTCAGCAGCGGTAGCCGGCCGGAATGGTCGATGTGAGCGTGAGACAGAATCACGGTGGAAACCTGGGTCGGGTCGAAGGGCATGTGCCGGTTTTTTTCGGCGGCCTCTTTGCGCCGACCCTGGTACATACCGCAATCGAACAGGATCTTCTGGTCACCGGTGGATAGCAGGTGCATGGAACCGGTTACCTCACGCACCGCGCCGTAAAATGTCATATCAGCCATAATCTGTCTCCTTTTAGGTGGAAGCTATCTTAGAATTCCACTGGTTTAGAAAACTTCCAAGTATCCGCTCGGAACAAGCAACATGCAGCCGACCTTAGGAGAAACGAGGCTCCGGTGTCAAGATCATTAGCGGTTTGATGGACGTTCCCCAATATCCGCTTTATGTAACCTGAACATGGACAGGGTATTTTGGACCACTTTCACCCATTGACCGGCCGATATGTTGCCCTTCATAGATAATTCAGGGGGCGGGGAGTTTTCTAACTAAATGCCCGTCATCCCGGCCCCGCATCGAGCGCGGGATAAACTGCAACCGGGATCCAGACCATGTAAAGGAAACGTCCCTGGATGCCGGATCAAGTCCGGCATGACAACAAAAACTCTCCGACTGCTCAGATAATTAGGTTAAAAAACTGTTATTTTTTGTAACAATTTGTAACAATTTTTCCCGACCCATGGGTCGGAAATCTCTAACACCCTGCAACCGTACATGATTTTAAGATCCCGCTTTTTAAGCATTTTTTAATATTTTTTTACAGGTCTTGACAAAGCCTAGAACCGCCATTATTTTCGACTCGCCGTTCGGGGAATACTGTCCGGCGGTACGGAACCCTATTAAACCGGAGGATGGCGGAATGCCGGACAAGAAAACCATACGTGCCAAAGAGATTGCCCAGGCTGCCCTGGCCGTCTTTTCGACCAATGGCTATACCCTGGCCAGCATCGAACAGATCGCCCAGGAAGCCGGCATCGGGAAAAGCACGGTATACGAATATTACAAAACCAAGGAAGACCTGTTCCTGGCGGCCATTATGGAAGGGGCCGAAGAGTGGATCGACGATCTCAAGGCCATCGGCAAGGACACCAGCGATCCTATCAAGCGTTTGGCCCTCATTGCCGAGCTCTACCTGGAAAGCTGCCAGGAAGACCAGAAAGGGACCCGCATGTTCCTGGAGGTCATCGCCCAGACCTGTTTGCAAGGCGGTATATTTTTCGACCGCCCCCACCTGATTCGCGAGCTGCACCAACGCATTGTCCGCGTCATGGTGGATTACCTGTTGGACGGCGTGTCGCGGGGGCAGCTCAAGCCGGACATCGCCCGTAATGCCGAAAAGATCTGCATCAACTTTATGGCCTTCCTCGACGGCATCCTCATGCACGGCCTGATCGAAGTCGGCTACATCAATGTCCGGGAACAGATCGCCCTGTTCCTTGAAAATATGATCTCGCTGTTGATCGATGACACGGATAACAGACAAAACGGAATTGAACACCATGACAGAACAAAACAGCACCTCCAAATCGGTTAATGCCCGCCGTTCACTTATAAAGCGCCTCTGGGGTTTGCTCCCCACCGGTGTTGTTATCCTGCTGGTCGGCGTGATCTTTCTCCTGTCCGGCCAAATCCGGAGCGAAGGCGAAGTGATCAAGGAAAAAGCGATGGCCGGCTTGCGCAACGAGCGGCCGGCCGCCAATGTCATTACGCTGAAAATGATTCCGGCGCCCCTGCGGGAACGACTCAGCTTGCCGGGCACGGTGAAGCCCTGGAAAGCGCTGAACGTCGTTGCGGAGGTAAATGGTAAAATCGTCGAAAAGCGGGTGAGCGAAGGCCAAAGGGTGCAAAAAGGTGATATCCTGGCCCGGATTGACGAGCGCGACTACCAAAACGCCCTGGCCTCGGCCAAAGCCGCCTACCGAGTGGCCGAAGCCAACCGGAAACGGATTGAAAAATTGTACCAGCAAAAGGTCGGCACCCAATCCCAGGTCGATGACATCATCGCCCAGGCCAGGACCAGCAAGGCGGCCATGGACAACGCCGCCCTGGCCCTGGAACGATGCGCCATCCGGGCCCCGTTCGACGGCGTGGTGAATCGATTCCACATAGAGGCCGGCCAGTACCTGGCCATCGGCGATCCGGTTGCCGAAGTGCTCCAGATGGACCGCGTCAAAATCGAGGTCGGCATTCCAGAATCGGATGTGGACAAGGTGCGCCGGTTGGAGCATTTCAGTGTCAGAATCGACGCCCTCGGCGGTCGGACGTTTTCGGGGACCCGTCACTATCTCTATCAAAATTCGGACAATTTCGCCCGCTTGTACAATCTCGAGATAGCTGTGGAAAACCCGCACAATGAAATCCTGCCGGACATGTTTACGCGGGTGGAAATTATCAAAACCGAAGTCCCCGACGGGTTGGGCGTCCCCCTCTACTCCCTGATCAATCGCCGGGGGATGGACGCACTGTATATCGTCCGCGACGGCATGGCCCAATTCACCCCGGTCGAAACCGGCATCCTGGATGGTTGGCTGGTTGAGATCAGCAAAGGGCTTAAACCCGGCGACCAGGTCATCGTGGTCGGCCAGCGCCAGATAGACGACGGCGAAAAAGTCAACGTAACCCGCACCATTCGCGACATAGGAGATTTGGCCCTGTGATTGTTTCCGATACCGCTGTCAAAAACCGAATCAGCGTCGTGGTGTTGGCGATCATCATCCTGATCATCGGCACCTACAGCTACGTGAAACTGCCGCGCGAGAGCTCACCGGACATCACCATTCCACATGTTTTCGTAAGCACCGATTACCGTGGGGTGTCCGCCGCGGATATTGAAACCAGTATTACCATTAAAATCGAGAAAAAGCTCAAAGGACTCGATCGGGTCAAGAAAATCAAGTCGGTCAGTTCCGAAGGCCGTTCCCAGATTGACATCGAGTTCATCCCGGGCACAGATATCGACGAAGTCCTGACCAAGGTCAAAGACAAGGTGGACGAGGCCAAACAGGACCTGCCCACCGACCTGGAAAACGACCCCTCGGTCTATGAAGTCAATTTCTCGGAAATACCCATCGTGGTGTATTCACTGTCCGGCAACTGCGGCCCGCGCTGCCTGAAAAAAATTGCCGATGACTTGAAAGACGACATCGAAGCCATCCCCGGCGTTCTGGAAGTAGAGGTCACCGGGGGCCGGGACCGGGAGATCCGGGTGGAAGTGGATGCCGACAAACTGGCCTACTACCGCATCCCGATTACCGCCCTGCAACAGGTCGTGGCCAGCGAAAACCAGAACACGTCCGGGGGGGCCATCACCCTGGGCCAGGGCCGCTACCAGCTGCGCGTCCCGGGTGAATTCGAAACCCCGGAAGAGATTCTCGGCCTCATCGTGGCCACCCACAACGGCATGCCGATCTACCTGAAAGATGTCGCCCGCGTCGTGGACGGCCTCAAGGACGAGACCAGCCGCTCGCGCCTGGATGGCGTGGAAGCCGTCAATGTCTCCGTCAAAAAGCGGGTGGGTGAAAACATCATCCAGATATCCGACCGGATCGACGAAGTGATTGCCCGGGCCAGCGAGACCTGGCCGCGGGACACCCAGATCACGAAACTGATGGACCAGGCCAAGGATATCCGGCTGATGGTAGCCGACTTGGAAAACAATATCGTTTCCGGTCTGCTGCTGGTGATCGTGGTCCTGTTCTTCGTACTGGGTTTCCGCAACGCGATCCTGGTCAGCCTGGCAATTCCTTTTTCGATGCTGCTCTCTTTTGCCATCCTGCAGGCCATGGACATTACGCTGAACATGGTGGTTCTCTTCTCGTTGACCCTGGCCCTGGGTATGCTGGTGGACAACGCCATCGTCATTGTGGAAAACATCTACCGCTACCTGGAGCAAGGGGTCGGCCGGATCGAAGCCGCCATGCGGGCCACCGGCGAGGTTGCCTGGCCGGTCATCGGTTCGACCATGACCACCCTGGCCGCCTTTTTCCCCATGATCTTCTGGCCGGGCATCATGGGCGAATTCATGAAATACCTGCCCATCACGCTGATCGTCACCCTGTTTTCCAGCTTGTTCGTAGCCATGGTGGTCAACCCGGCCCTGTGTTCGATATTCGTAAGGCTGAAAGGTGCTCCCAACCAAGAACAGCCGGCCGATAAAGACAGAGCGCAGCGTTCAATTGAAAAACCGATCCGCATCCAGGGACCGGTCCTAACGACCTATGCCCGGCTGCTGCGGGGTGCCCTCAAACATAAACTCGCCGTCCTGGCCATGTCCTTTGCCGTCCTGGTGATCCTTGTCCAGGTCTGGATGTTGGGCATCGGGCTGGAAAAACCAGTGGAATTCTTCCCGGCCATCGATCCTAAAAGTGTATACGTCAACATCGATCCGCCCGAAGGGGCTGATCTGGATTATATGGACAATGTCGTGCGGCAGACCGAACTGGCCATTCTCTCCGATCCGCAAGACGACCCCGCCTTGCGACCAGGGAGCTACAGCGAGGCGTATCAACCGCTGGTGCATCGCAAAAAGGACGGCACGAAATTCAAGGCCCCCGGCGATATCAACAATATCGAACATGTCTATGCCAAAGTCGATCAGGCCGGGGGTGGTTTTTCGTTCGATTCCAACAAACCCAACCACATCGGCATCCAATTCGTCGATTACAAGGATCGCAAATCGCCAACGGCCGCTGATGTGGAACTGCTGCGCAACCGCGTCCGGACCATTGCGGGCGCCCGCATTACGGTCGACGAGCAGGAAGAAGGCCCACCCACCGGGGCCCCTATCAACATCGAAATCTCGGGCGACGACTTTGAACGCCTGGGGTTGATCGCGGAAAAAGTGCGTCACATCGTTGCCCGCATCCCCCACGTAGAGGATGTTCGCGATGATTATGTCCAGGGCCTGCCCTCGGTCCGGGTGCGCATCGACCGCCAGAAAGTAGCCCTCTTCGGGTTTTCCACCAGCAACATCGGCACCGCCCTGAAAACCGCATACAACGGCCTGGACGTCACCACCTACTATGAGGGTGATGAAGACTATGACATCACCGTCACACTGGGCGAAGCGGACCGCCGGGTCACCGACGTCCTGCACAGCCTCATGATCCCCACTGTGTCGGGGCAAATTGTTCCGCTGACGACCCTGGCATCCATTGAATACACCGGCAGTGTGGGCGACATCGTGCGAATCAACCATGAGCGGGTGGTCACCGTCAAAGCCAATGTGGACGAAACCAAGATACCCGGCGCCGTGGCCCGGACCCAGGCGGAAGCTTTGGTAGCCGAGTTGCCCATGCCGCCGGGCTACCAGCTCAAGTTCACCGGTGAAAATGAAGAGCAGCAGGATTCCCAGGATTTCCTGACCCGGGCCTTCGTGGTCGCAATCTTCCTGATTTTCCTGATCCTGGTGACCCTGTTCAATTCGGTGGCCCAGCCCCTGATCATCCTCACCTCGGTTATTCTTTCCCTGGGCGGCGCATTTCTGGGCCTCTACGTCATCAAGTCGCCTTTCGGCATCATCATGTCCGGGGTAGGGGTCATTTCTCTGGCCGGGGTGGTGGTCAACAACGCCATCGTCCTGATCGACTACACCAACAAGCTGCGCAGGCAGGGCTTGCGTCTCAACGAAGCGGTCGTGTCCGCCGGGGCCACCCGGCTGCGGCCGGTCCTGCTCACCGCAGTCACAACCGTTCTGGGCCTGATCCCGATGGTGACCGGGGTCAGCTATGACTTTCACGTGATGGCCATTTCCTGGGCCAGCGAGTCGACCCAGTGGTGGCGGTCCATGTCCATCGTGGTCATCTTCGGCCTGATGGTGGCTACCATCCTGACCCTGGTGGTGGTACCAACCCTGTATGCCCTGATAGAAGATTCGAAGGGCTGGTTTGCCGCCGGTTATTCTCGTGTTAAAAAGTGGTACTGGGCACCTTTTGCCCGGTAGTGCCCGTCCACAGGCGGCATCTTTTGGCCCGGAGCTGCGTTTTCGCTCTTGTAAAATCCTCGACATAGCGTCTGCTATGCCTCCGGTTTTAAAAGCGCTCAGGCCTTGCTCCGAACCAAAACCTACCACCTGTGAACGAACACTTGTGGAATTGGGGGACATCTTTTCCTGGAAATATTAAAGTTATTGCAACAAACCGATTTTAATTGTAATTTCAGGCCATGCATGACTGGGCGCAACCCAATACCATCGGTCAGTGGCTGAAACGCCTGTTCGGCCTCCAGGCCATTATCTGTAGCTTGCTGGTAGTCCTGCTTGTGGTTTCCGAATTGCGGTTCGACTGGATAGAGAAAGCGGTGGGCGCCTACCTGGCAACCACCAACGACCGGAGGCCGCAGATCGGTGCCATCTGGGAAAAAGGCCACCAGGCGACCACCGCCCGCAACGTACTGGAGCAGATCGTGACCGACCGCCAGGCCAGCCGGCGGGATGCCTTTGAAGCAGACTCCTTCAAGGAACTGGCCGAACGGATCCCGGACGGTCAGGGGACCATGCTGAGCCCGGACCATTTCAAACGCTTCTACCTGAAGCTGCCGGTTGAAATTGCCCGCGAAATTGCCGCGCCGGTCGAACTGCTGGCGCTTTTCAGCGAAGCTGCCTGGGACCGGACCTATTTTGAAAAAAGTGATGCGCAGCTGAATGTCTATTTGCTCGACGCTGAAAACCGCGTCTTGAAACAAATGACGATCTCAGCCGACCTGTTGCTTTACGCGGACCGTAAACATGTCTCGACAGCAGCGACCTTGGAAGACCTGCCCCCATTCAAAGATCGTATTTATCCGGGAGACCACTTTTTCAAAGTCCTGGCCGAACTCCCTATCGACATCCGCAAAGCGGCTGTGCCACACCCTGAAAAACTGTTGGCCCTGCCCGGCTTGATCCGGCGGGTGGGAATTTCCGATGAAGCGGGCTCGGGATACATTGAACTCGGGTTCGAAATCGATGCCGGCACCGGCCAGGAGGTGGTGCGCCTGCAGGGGCAGGAATGGGCTGTCTGGCACCTGCGCTCCGTTCTGGACGGCAAGCCGCAAGCCACGGAAACGCTTTCCGACTTCTTGAGGGACCTGCGCCTGCGATGACACCTGCCGCAAAACTCCTGCGCCATTTGGCGTCTCTTTTCTACCTGGGCCTGGTCCTGGCCGGCTGTGCCGCCCTGGTCAGCATGGGTATTTTTTTCGTGGCCCTCAAAGATCTGCCCCGGGTACCGGACCCCTTAAGCCGGATCATCGAAACACCGCCGACAGAGGTTTACGCCGCCTCGGGAGAACGCATTATGGTCCTGGGTGGACGTGAGGCGGTTCCTTTGAACCGCGTGTCACACCATTTCGTCCGCGCAGTCATCGCCACCGAAGACCACCGCTTCTGGGACCACCAGGGCATCAACAAACTGCGCACCCTGAAAGCGCTGTGGATCACCCTGTTTGAACCGGGCCGGATCCAGGGCGCCTCCACCATCACCCAGCAATTGGCCAAAAACCTCTTTTTCAGTTTCGAAAGGACATACAAGCGCAAATTTCATGAACTGATGGTGGCCCTACAGATAGAGTCCCAATATAGCAAACGGGATATCCTGGAAGCATACATCAATCAGATTCCGTTCGGCATCGGCGCCCACGGTATCGAACAGGCCGCGCGCAAATACTTCGGCAAGCCGGCTGCCACGCTCACGCTTTCCGAGTCGGCCCTGCTGGCCGGCCTGCCCAAGTCGCCCACCCGCTACAACCCCTATCGCTATTACCTGCGGGCCCGGAAACGGCAGCGGGTGGTTTTAAACCGCATGGTTGCGGTTGGTTATATCACCCGCCGGGATGCCCAGGACGCTTACCGGGATGCACCGGTTCTAAAGGAGAGAACGGCGGGAGCGCGCACAGGCAGCTATTTTCTGGATACCGTTTTGAAACGTCTCGAAGAACGCTACGGCCCCGAGGTTATTCATCACGGCGGTTTGCAGGTCTTCACCACCCTTGAACCCCGTTTGCAAGCCGCCGCAAAAGCGGCCGTCAATAAGGGGCTGGCGTCCCTGGAGCAACGCCTGGGGCTGCTGGGCAGTCAGCCTGACGACGAAACCGATCGTCCCCAGGCGGCCCTGGTCGCCGTTGAGGCCACCACCGGCGCCGTGCGCGCGATGGTGGGGGGCCGCAGCTACGCCGAAAGCGAATACAACCGGGCCGTCCAGGGAATGCGCCAGCCCGGCTCCGGGTTCAAACCTTTTCTATATTACAGTGCCCTGGAGAAGCTCGCGCTGTCTCCGGCGGCCGTGGTAACTGATCAGGCAGTCACCATTCCGGTGAAAGGCGCCGGGGACTGGACTCCGCGTAATTTCGGAAGGAAGCATGCCGGCCCGATGATATTGAAAAAAGCATTGATGAAATCGGTCAATACCGTAGCAGCCCAACTGGTGGCTGAAACCGGACCGGAAGCGGTTGTTGAGGTGGCCCGCCGGTGCGGAATCCAAAGCCCGCTGAACAACGTTTACTCGGTGGCCCTCGGATCTTCGGAGGTAACCCCACTCGAATTGGCGGCCGCCTTTGCCACCTTTGCCACCGGCGGCATCCGCAACCGCCCCTTCATGGTCAGTCGCGTGGAAGACGCCATGGGGCGGGTTTTGGAAGAACATATCGTCAGCGGCAAACGCACCCTGGACCGCGGTCTGACCTACCAGGTGGTGGACATGCTTCAGGGCGTTATAGATCAGGGGACCGGGGCCATCACCCGACGCATGGGATTCAATCTCCCGGCAGCCGGCAAGACAGGCACCACCAATGGATACCGGGATGCCTGGTTCACCGGCTTTACCCCAACCCTGAGCACGGCTGTCTGGGTAGGCTTCGACAAGAAGAAAGGGCTGCGGGACAAAGACGGGTCCGGTATCACCGGCGGTCGTGGAGCAGCCCCGATATGGTCTGAGTTTATGATTCAGGCCACCTCCGGCGAGCCTCCGCGCAAATTCACGATTCCACCTGATATTCATTTCGAGCAGGCGGATCCGATTACCGGGTATCGGGCCGGGGGGGATACCGAGGGCCCGCTGCGCGTAGCGCTTAGGGACGATCAGCAGTTGATTGCGGCACCCGGCAGGCAGCCCTGGGAAATGGAGAATCATTGAGTTGGCACACGCTCTGAAACATATCGCGTTTCGGATCTGGGGCACCGTTTTGATCGGCGGGCTCATCGGTCTGTGGCTCTTGCCGGCCCTAGATTTCGGTCTGGAGCCGGCTTGGGTGCCTGTTCCGGCGGCCGTCCTGGTACTCCTGGTCTTTTTTTTTCTCGGCTGGCTTTTCAACCGCCTGGGTCTTTTCTTGGCCGACCGGCATATAGAAGAAGCGGTTGCCTGGGAGCGGGTCGGCAGCATTCCGGCCGCGGGGGCCGCCTATGAAAAGGCCCTGGCGATCTTTGACAGTTTTCTCATATCGCCCCGTGCCAAGAGGGTGGCCTCGGATCGTCTGACGTCTCGTCTGACCCGTTTTTACCTGGCCAAAACCGATAAACAACAGACCTCGGAAACATTTATCGCCTTTTACCTGCGCGTACACCCCGACGACAGCGAAGTCGCCGAGAGCTGGCTTCGGCAAGCCCGTGCCGGTGAGGGACTTGATCCCCGTTTCTACGACACCGCTGCCGGAGTCGGCGAAGCCCTGGCCGAGAATCGGGTCGTCCAGCAACTGCTGGCGCGGCTATATTTGTCTGAAAATCGCACGGACTTCCCGGCGCTGCAAACCTACCGCCGGGCAACCGGAGGGCGTGGAAGTGCGGGCCGGACGATTGCCCGGGATGTGGCCCGACTGTTTTTGAAGGATGGGCGGGCGGATGAGTGGGCCCTGCAGTTGTACCTGCAGGCTGCGGCCGCGGATGAACCCGCCCAGGAACTGCTCAACGGAATCGCCGCCTGCGTGCACTGGATACCGGAAACATCCCGGAACCGGCGCATGCTTACGGTCGGCAGTCAATACCTGGAAGGCATCACCCCGAAACAGCTCGCCTTGATGCGGGTGGGATTCACCCCACCCAAACCGCTGGCGCCACCGGTGACCCGGTCGGGTCTCAAGAAAATATGGGTACTGACCGGCAAGGCCCTGGGGACCGGCCTAGTCGGCACATTCAGCGTGTTACGGAGTGGCCTCAGGACCTCGCACGGCCTGGTCAAGAAACTGATCAGCCGCGTACAGCGTTCTCCCCTGACCCGCCCAATCCTGAACTGGATTGCCGTCACCCTGCTTGTGGCAGCGGTAGTTGTCCTGATCATCAACACGGTGGGATATCTTGTCCGGCCGCGGTCACCTGACCAGGCAACGGCTCCGGTAAAAAAGGTGGTGACCGACCGGTTCACCCTCCAGGTGGCCGCCTATCTGAAGAAAAAGCACGCGGAAAAATATGTGGCGCACCTGAAAACCCTCGGCCTGGATGCGTTCTGGACACAGACGACCCGCCGGAACAAGACCTGGTACCAGGTCCGGGTGTCACATTTTCCCGACAAGGCCGCGGCCCGAGCCTACGGGCAGTCTCTGAAAGAACAGGGATTGATCGATGATTTCTACGTGGCCAACTATGAGGCCGGGTAAAATGAATGGGTTCCAGGGTCCGAGGGTTCACGGTTCCAAGGGGCCGAACCGCATTGCCTCTAAGACGAAACACCGAGGATTGTACTGCGATTAGCCAATAGCTATCAGCAATTGGTTCAACCCACCGCATGAAAGATAAGCATCTTCGATGCGCCCCCCTCCGACTATATGCGAACATTGATAACTGCCTGCAATTATACCGGCCCAACTACTAACAGCTAAGAGCTGATCGCTCCCCCCGAGGTACTAATGAATTGGCAGTTATACACCCAACATTGAAGGACCGAGATTCAGGATGGTTTTCACTTGAACCTTCGACCACTTGAACCCTTTTGCTATTCCCAAGGAACAATACCGACGACCCACTCGTCTTGCGCCTGACGTGCCATCAGACCAGGTGTTTGAGAATTCTCTTGATGACATCCGGCTTTTCTATAAAGGCAATGACCTTCATGGTGCCGGCACACTCAGGGAATACCAGGGGATCGACTTCAGCCTCGCCTTCAAAAGCCAGGGAATGGATATACGTTTATGTCTTCTGCGGGGCGGGACCACACCACCTGACCTCAATATCCACAATATTCAAGAAAAGGACATATAACATGGCCTCAGGTGTCCCGTTTGGTGGGCAACATCATCCTGGTGCAGTCTCTCACAAACTTGAAAACACCTCTCTTTTATGGCAGCTCTTTAAGAACCCCGGAGTAATACGTATGCATCTGGTCTGCGCGATCTTGAAAGCCCTTTCCTAAATCGTGCGTAGCGGGGACCTTTTTCAAATCGGCCAACGCTTGTTGACGGTAGTCATTGTATTTCTTGTAGTATTTTTGAGCGCCATCATCGGGAAAAACCGCTGTCGCTGCAGCGGCTTCCTGGAGAACGTTCGCTATTTCACACCGGGCGCCGGCCAGATAAAACTGAAACGGGTGGCCCTTTAGGACCGCGTCGCCGGCCAGTTTCGCCAGATCATCTTCGGTTTGTTTGGCGTTCGCAAGTATCATATCGATCGTGTCCGTTGTTCTATCACGTGGCGATTGGGCTGCAAACGCTTTTGCCTGGTCTGCAAGTGCATCGATTTTAAACAAAACCGGCAAGGATTTGCAGATCCCCAAGTCACGCGGCCAAACTTTATTTTGGGGTTCGTTCTTGCCGGCCAGCAGGACGACATCATCCGCGACCTTTTTCGAAGACGTAGTGTCACCCAGTCGCCACAGCGCCAACGCTTTTATGGTCAGGGCAACGCCGTAAATACCGTCCTTTTTCAAATCCTTGGCCCCGTCTCTGATCGCTTCGTTCACTGTGCCCAGCGCAAGGGTATAATACCGGTGGGAATCCTGAGTCGGATCGCTGACACCGGGCGTGTCCTCGATATTGAATTTTCGGGCAAGATCGAGCGCGGCACCTTGTGAAAAGCTATCCTGGGCATCGCGGACCTGTTTTGCCTGCTGTGCACAACCGACCGTCATTAATGAAACGATCGTAATAAACGCGATCATTTTGATCTTAAACCGGTATTTATGCATCGTTAAGCCTCCTTCTATGCTGCGAGCCTGCTTTCAAGATCGGCGGCAAAATTGTCTATCGAAAACCGTCTGTTGGCCTCCAGATCGGTTCGAGCCTTGTCAAGCGCCTCGTTCAACTTGGAAAGGGAAACTTCGCTGACCCCGTGATCGGACAGTTTGACAAAGGCATTATCGAAGATTGCCACAAGAATATGCCCCTGGGTCAAGCGCCAGGTGACTTTGTCACTGCCTACAGCAATGCCCGCGAACACCATGTCGATCACGGCGTTGATCGCCAATTTGGCGGAGTCGCCGCCAGCGCCGAGGGGTTCCAGCATTTCCCACCGAGCGGTTGCCGCCTTTAGACCGCTGACGACGATTTGAACAGCCGAAGCAGATGAGAATGTTTCCAGCTTTTGCTCGGCAAATCCGGTGAGAATCGCTTCAATGGCTGCCTCAACAGCCGGCTTGCCGGATACCATCCGTGTCACGATTGCCGGATTATCGGCCAGATCATCGAGCACGGCTTCAACGATATTCAACGCCTGGGATTTTGACAACCGAAGCCGCCACTTCCCCGACGCCGGTTCACGGGCCAACTCCCCAAGCAGCATGCTGACTGCGTTACCGGCAATATTCTGGGCATCGTCTTCCGGCTTCCAGAACAGTTCCAAATTGTCCGCGGTTTTTTCGAGAACGAGACGGGCAACGTCGGGAAAAAGATCCGGACCGAGTTTTTCAGTCCTGACAGCCAGACTTGACGAAACCCCCTGGATGATTTTTTCAATGCCCGGGTTGTCGATGCCCATCATGTCGGGATGCTCTGCCAGCACGGCCAGCGCCCCCTTGACGAGTTTATCAAGCGTTTCTCCCGTTGCCATCGCTGATAGATCAGTGCCGGTACTATCCTTGGGAAGTACCGCATCGAGGACGATCGTCCCAAGTTTGGAAGCCATCGCGGATTCCCCCCCGGTCTCTGTACCGAGAAAGGTGTCCGGGTTTTCGAGTACCGTCTCCGCGCCGTTTCGTACCACGCTGCGAAAAACAGCACGGGCGACCTCGCTCAGCCGGTCGGCGGCAAACAACCGCTGGTTCTCAGGAAGTTCGTCGATCCTTTTCTGGATGTCCGCCACCACGCCGCCGGCGACGCCCGATACGAATTTCTGGATTTTGGGATCACCGGAAACAATCGCCGGGTGTTCTTCAATGGCATCCAAGGTCGCGATAAACACTTTTTCGATGGTGCCTTCCAAACCTTGACTGACAAAGGAATGATCATCCAGTGTCCGCAGAACCTCTTTTAGCAACACATGGGTGGGTGTGTTTCCGGCTATTTTGCCCGCCCCCGGTCCATTGGCAAAATAATCGATACCGATCTCGGTCACCGTCCCTGCGATTCGACGAAGCGCAGTCGGATGCGGTGTCTCTCCGGGACGCCATTGAGCGACGGAATTGAGTGCGACAACTTCCGAGAGGAGATATTTTTCGTTTACGAGCTTTCCGTCATCACCTGATCGGTAAAATGAATACAGCTCAACATATTCTTTTGCTTCGGCAGGATGATTCTGCCCGAAAGTTTGTGCCCCCGCCTTTGCCATTTCGTGTAATTCTGCCAGCCGGATCGAGGTCGCCACGAAGTGCCTTCCCTGTATATTGTCTTTGAAGTAGGCAAATGCTCTCGTTATTGTCGGGCTATGGCCCAATCCGGGCAGCGGCATTAGAAGCTCGCGCTCACGCGTTTTTTCCACGTACGCCTGACGTGCCTGACCGTGTAGACGAACGCCGGCATTGATACCAAACATGATGATCTCTGGTGCACCGAATGACATGATTACCCCCTTCCCTAACAACCCGGTCCTCGGATCGAAATCCGGTATGACAGCCTAATAGCCCGAAGGTATATGGATGATAACTGTTTTTCTACGCTGCGATAGCACGCTGCGTTAAAGTAAACGCAAAAGGGATCAAATCTCATTTTGACGAATGCATAGATAGGGAAGCAAAGGTCAACGCAGACTTGACCCTTTTACTTGTGCCGATGGATCACGCTTCATACAGTACCTTGCGCCGCATGAACCCGGCATAGCCGCCTTCCATACGTTTGAGAAACGCGTCGATAACCTCGTCTTCGTGCAGATCCCCACCGCAGACCATCTGCATGCGGCTGCGGCCACGGATCACCTTTTCATCGGTGACAATCAATTTCTCGGCATCCAGGGCGGTAGGGACATTGGGGCTGACCGTGGCCCAGATGATCTGGCGAAACTTGAGCACCGGGCGCCTGAGTACCCGCTGGAAGAGTTCAGCGCTGTGAAAGATCTCCCGCGGTTGGTGGACCAGCAGGGGTTTGCGCTTACGGATCCGGGCGATGTCCAGGCGTTCGACGAGGCTGTCTATGGCGGCCGCATCGATCTTGCGATTGTGCTGCGTGCCGGACAGCCTACCGCTGCCGGGCCATATCTCGACTGCGTTGCGGGCCATGGTACGGGCGGCAGCATCGCTGAGGGTCTTTTTCCAGGAGCCATCCGCCTGGCACTGGTGGATGGTCGTAGCAACCGCCGGATTGTTGGGGTCGGGGTGGCGGCCTGCGCGTTCCACACACCAAACTCCAGATGCATCCCGCACGAACACGCGCACTGTCTCGGGCAGCCAATCCCTTTGACTATTGGGCAGGAACTGCAGCATGCCGAACCCGTAGGCCACCAGCCGCAAAACAGTGGACTTGCCGGCTGCCCCTACGATGCAATTCATGAATGGATTGAAGCGAATGCTGATCTCGTCCGCATAGGATTTTTTGCCGGACACCGTCAGGCCGAGGATGGCCGGATGGTGGTTTTCCCAGTCCAGGAGCGCAGCGCGGCTTTTCCTGGGAACCGTGTAATCCTTGCGCTTTTTCGACTTTTCGGCACCGTAGTTGTAGGTATCTTCAACCGGCACCTCGACAACACGTCCCTGTCCGCCCAAAAGCGCCAGCCGCAGGGCCCGGAAGACCTCCGTAGGGGTGTCATTGGGTCGGATATCCATCTTGACCCAGGTGTAACGTACGCCTAAATCCTCATCGGTGCCGTCCACTTCGAGGCGGCACTCATGGGCGTCGGAGCCTTTTACAAAGGCCAGGAGCTTGGCGCGCTGGGGGGCGTTGGCTCCGGTGTCGAGCCAGCGCAGGGTTTCACAGGCATCCTTGGCCTTTTTCTTTTTTCCTTCACCGGCCAGCACCGCGCCGTCTTTCTTTTCGATTGCCAGCAAGGCGGGGTGTCCCAGTACCTTGTTGAGGGCCAGTCCCTTGCGAAACAGGCGCAGGAGTCCCTTGAAATCGGAGTTGGCATGGGCTGGGATAACGATGCCGCCGGCTTCATCCACCAGGGAAATAGTGCGCTGGACACTGGCGTTGGCCGCTGCCTCGAAACCCTTGCCCCAGTGGTGCTCCGCAATACCGATATCAAGCAGGATGCCTGCAATGCGGCCGGGTATCATCCAGTCCGGCGGGTAAATGGTGAGGCAGTGGACATTGGAGACCGTGATCTCGGTGCCGGGCAGTACCGTCAGAGGCTTGACCGGGGTCCTGGGGTCTTTCCAGACCGCAATGCGCGCTTCGATATGCGCCAGGCGTTTATCAAGCCGTTTGAGTTTATTGGAGTCCTTGTGGTTGGCCCGGGTGGCGGCATCGCCGTGGGAGTTGCCGGCACCTTTGGCTTTCAGCCTTTTTTTGGCAAGTTTAAGACGGTCGAGCATCTGCTCGCGGACTTTTGCACCCAGTGACGCTTTCGCATGGATGTCTGCCTGCAAGGCATCATTGATATCTTTCACGGCATCGAACCATGTCCCCAACTGCGGCAGGCGCGGCACGATGTAGCCCGGATGGTTGTGGTCGGTGATCGCCACGATTTCGAGCTGCTCGATATAGCAGCGCACGGTGTATTCCACCGGCCAGAACATTTTCAGCAGGACGCGTTCAATATCTTGGTAGGCCTCCTTCAGCAGGGGCTCGGCATCATTGCCATAAGGATCTTCCAACTGGAAGATATCCTCGAGCCAGGCCTGGGCGACATCGGCCAGGGCGTCTTTGTCCACTGATATGGGCTTTTCAAACCACCCCATGGTCCTGTTGATTGCCGTTGCCGCTTTGGCATCAAAAACCGGTTCGCTGTGCTTGATTCTCTTCAGCTTATCAATTGCCGCCCGCCGGCGATTTTTCGACATGGACGTTTTGACCTCGGGGATGACCTTTGCCAGTCCCTCCGGCATCCGGAACGATGAACACTCCGAGGCCGGGGAGTGGGTATGCAAGTCCATGCGTGAGTAGTGGGCTCCTTCGCGTAGTTTTAAAATTGCAGTATATTTTTGGTCAATAACGTTATGCATGTGTTCTCCCGTCTTAATGCACAGAAAATCGTCCCGGCCATCGGACAGTATAGGAATTCCAGACATCAGTTCGATTATGTTACTCTTTCAACTGCGCCATAGTCAACGTTGGAAAAGGGGTTAAGACTTCTTTTGACTTATGCATAAATGGGGTAGCAAAGGTCAAGCGCAGACTTGACCCCTTAGGCCGGACACTCACCGCTCTTCTTAGCTATATCAATATTACATATAATTTCAAATAGTTAAAGTCTGTATCCATATTTTCTTCGCCATCGCCGACAGGGGACGCCTCAAGGAATTAGCGCCCGTTAAAGCCCTGTCCATCCGGGTGAATGGCGCCGTGTCCCGGCCGGTCCAATGAGGAACTAAACCCGGGCCGTGGTGACCCGCGGGCGGGTGGCTTTGAGCAGGAGAAAAAGCATTCCGAGGTAGACCAGTATGGCCAGAACCATCAGCCAGGGATCACGGTGGTAAGGACCGTACCGGGTGATCCACCACACCAGGCAGGTGTAGCCCGGTTCAAGGCCCCAGAGAAAAAAACCGTGAAGCGCGTGGAAGAAAAACGCAGACAGATAAACCCATCGCGGTGCCGAGAGCAGTGCCGCGGCCAGGCCCACGAACAACATGATCATGGTGGCGTAAGAACCGTGGGAGATGACCCCCTCGGAGTTCAGCAGCAGCAACCAGACCGCCGAGCAGAATACTCCCACGGCCAGCATGATCATCGGGCCGCGCCGCTCGCGCCCCAATGGCCGGCGCCTTGATATGACGGTCCCGAGGACAAAAAGCCATCCCAGGTTCAGGACGTCCAGCGCCGGGGGCACGCTGGAAAATTGAATCCGTCGCCAGACGTCCAGGCGGCTGTCGCGATCCCATCGATAGGAGACCGCCCCCCCTGCCGCCAGTCTGGCCAGCTCCCATTTCCGTGCGGCCCACCCAGAAAAACCCATCTGGCCGTAGACGTCGACGAGGGTCTCCACGGCGCCGCGGTCGTCGATGGCCACCACCCCGCCCAGGTGCCATTTAAGCAACCGATTGCCGGGTGGATCGTAAACCTTCTGGTAGCCGACCCAGGGGGCGTAAAGACCTATAAACACAACCAACCCCAAGGCCACATGGCGCCATCCGGGGAAAAACCGGGGCCAAAGCAGGATCAGCGCATACCCGACCAGGGCGAAGGCCGTGCCCCCATGGATCAGAAAGCTCAAGGCCGCCATAGCCGCCGCTGCGACCATGCGCTGCATCGACACCCGCACCCCTTGGATCCGCGGCCACACCAGCAGCAGGAAAACCCCGATGGTCATGGCCCCGCTGAGCATTTTGGGCCAGGTGAAAATACTGTTGAAATAGAAGAAGCCACCCGGTGCCAGCGTGGCGATGATGAGCAGAATCTTGCGGCAGGACAGGTGCAGTGCCCGCATCAGGGCCCACGCCGCGGCCACCCAGCTGCACTGGAGCAGCGTGCCCAGCACCTGATAGTAAAGATCGAGAAGGTGGGGAACGGCAGCCGTCCGGTCCAGGGCCCCCCAGAGCGGGCACTGTATGAGCAACATGCCCGCCTGAAGCGGCGGCCGATCGCTGCTGAGCCAGGCGTCGAAGAAATTGTTCTTGAGATCGATACCCTCGAACAGCCTGAAGGCCAGTTCCCTGGGGATCAGGTTGTCGCCTGCGATGCCGAATCGCCGATGGATATGATGGGCCCATTGCCAGTCGAACCCTTCGGGTCGGGCGCCGTATGCCAGCAGCAGATAGCAGTAGGCGGTGCCGATAACCAGCACCATCGGCACGCCCGCGTCAGGGTGGCTGAGGCGCTGGATCAACCGCCGTCTCCACGACGGAACCATGAATCCCGCCACCACGGCAAGCATCAGGGCCGCCGATACGACGATGCCTGCAGGGCGACTGGCGAAGGTGATCCAGAAGACCACATACCCGGCCGCGGCAACAGCAGCATAGCAGAAGAGTACGTGCAGATACGGCGGCGCCGTCACTTGCCGGCAGGCCCACTCCCAGAGGGTCATGCCGAGACCGAAAAAAATGAGGCCGGACAGGGTCAGCACCATCAGGATCGCCACCGGCATCAAGGGGACCATGAGCCGCTGCTGCCATGTTGCCAGCGAAGACAGTGCATAGGGTGTCCCCACGCCGAGCCAGCCCTCAGGCCCGGCGGCACCGTCAACGGCCACTAGCCTGACCGCGGTCGCCTGCCATTGGGGGGGGTCTTCACGGAGGCGACGATCCAGCCCCCGTGCAGGGGCGGCGTGGCAATGGCCATTTGCCCGCGCCCATCGATGGTTTCGAGGATAACCTGGTTCTGGGAATGCTCAGGGTATCCCCCCAAGAGCAGGTGCACCGTCTCTCCCGGCGTGAAGGCAGGCGATCGCAGGCGGCCCTGTGAATCCGGCTGCGACGACCACGACACCCAGACCGGAAGCGGCTTCGGGGAGGCAATTTCCTGGACGGCAGCAGCGGGGATCCGGTGATGGTCGGTGGTGAAGAAGCCGCCGGTGGCTGACCATTCTTCTTCAGAAGTTACCAACGGCACCACGGCGGTCAGGCGGGCAAAATCCACAAAAAGAATTCCCCCCACAAGCATTCCTGCAACCAGCAGCATTGTGATGGTCAGGTGACCGCTTTTTGGCACCGTGTCCCTCCATGAACATAAAAAAAGCCAGCGGCGCTGCCGCCCGGATCGCTGGACATCTACGGTAAAATGCTGCCCGCACACAGCTCTGGTGGACAAGTTCGTCTATTCAGGGTTTTTCCTGCCATTTATATTGGAAAACCCCTGACGAATCAACATTTGGCAGTTTTTCCGGCAATTCCATACCCACTAGCGGGGCGGATCATCCGTCTGGGGCTGTGGTTTCCGGTAGTCGCCCACGCTCAACCAATTTTCGATGAAGCAATAGAGCACGATAAACAGGTAACGGCTGCCCATTTCCTTGATCCGGAGTTTGGATTCTCCAGCCTCCCGGTTGTACCACTTGTTTGGAATCACGGTGTAAGAGTACCCCCTTGTGATCGCCTTCAGGGGCAGCTCAACCGTTAAATTATAGTGATTGCTCAAAAAGGGCTTTAGCCCATCGATGGTCTCCCGCCGGTACAACTTAAACGCATTGGTGACATCGTTGTACTGCAGGCCGAAGACCATGCGGATGAATGAATTGGCCATTCGGTTAATTAGGTATTTGAACTTGGGGTAATCGTATGCTTTGCCGCCGGCGGTGAACCGCGATCCGAACACACAATCATAACCGCTCTTCATAATGTTATAGAAATTGACCACGTCTTTGGGATCATCGGAACCATCGGCCATCACAATGGCTACAGCATCTCCGCTGAAACTATTCAGGCCGGTTCGAACTGCATAGCCGAAACCGTTCGGCCATGTATTTCTAACCAATTTTATTTCCTGGTAAGTATCGCTGAGCCTCGCAACAATACCATCCATACCGTCTGTGCTGTGGTCGTCGACGATAACGATCTCGCTAGCGATCCCGTTTCTATTGAGCTCGGCCAGCAAGTGGAGAGCCGTTTTTTCGATGCATCCGGCTTCGTTGTGGGCGGGAATAACTATTGAAAGCTTCATTCTCTTTTAGAGCATACCTCAGAAATATGAAAAGCCCCGATAACTGTGTCCGGCTCGACCCAAAATCTTCGCCGTATTGTCATATACGCCTGCGGTTTCGGGCCATCGCCGTCCTTGTTCTCAAACTTGTTTCCACTTTTTAAGATATGCTCTGTTCCTCCTGATTCGTTCAACTCAAAGTCTTGAAGACCGCTATTTTGAAAGATATGGCCGCAATAATTCTTCATGCGCCTTGATCCAATCGTAAATATCGGTGGCGATCTCCTCGATGCGGATTGTCGGTTCCCAGCCAAACTCATCCGTTACCTTTGTATTGCTGGTAACATAGTAAGGGATATCTACCGGCCTGGTTTCCGGAGTCGCATTGATTTCTATTGTATTCCCGGTAATGTTCCTGCATATGTCGGTGAACTCGGCAAGCGAAACGCTGTTTTCGATCCCTCCGCCGACGTTGTACACATCTCCCGCAAGCCGTTCGATGCGCCCCAACTGGGTTTTAATCAGACTGTACAAATCTTCCACATGCAGAATGTCTCTTACCTGATGTCCTTTACCGCCGTAACCAATGTAGGCAAGCTTCTGTTTCCAGTAATGCCTGGCCATCCATAAGACTGGAAATCCCTGGTCCACTTTCCCCATCTGCCACGGGCCGGTGATCACACCGCAGCGATTGATCACGCCACGCATATCGAAAGCATCGATGTACTCCTGTATCAGTATTTCCGCTCCGTATTTGGTAGCTCCGTAGAGTGACCTGGCGCCCTTCATGGGAAGATTTTCGTCAAAAGACGCATTTGCGACACCTGGACTATCAACTGATGAGTCGACCTGAAATCGCTTACCGTTCACCCGATACTTCAGTTCATTGATTTCTTTATAGGGATACACCCGGCTTGTGGAGAGAAACAGAATTGCGGCGTTGTGCTTTTTGCAGGCATCGAGACAGTTGACGGTGCCGTTCAGGTTCGTGTCGATCAGGTATTTATGGGATGACGAATAGCCGGCCAGAACGGACGGCTCGGCAGAACATTCGACCAGCACGTCGAAACGGCCTGCATCTTCCAGGTCAGCAGGCTGTCGGATATCTCCGTGGATAAAGTGAACGTCATGTTGCTTCAGTCGCCGAACATTGAATTCCGAGCCCCGCCGCCTCAGGTTGTCCATGGCGGTGACGTGAATAGATGGGGTATCCGTTTTTAACCTAATCGCAAGGGTTGAGCCGACAAAGCCGGCTCCACCGGTGACGAGAATTCGTTTATTGCCGCTCATTATTTACAACAATCCCATTTAGTCCGATGATCAATTTCAGTTTTTACTAGCCAGCCGATAGCTGATGGCTGTTGGCTGAGCCCTAACTCCTATACCTTTCGCCTTACACCTTTATGCATTCACAAGGATAGGCTGGATTCTAGCCCCCTGTTGCCGGCTGATAGCTGATAGCATTTGGCTGATAGGCCCTTCAGGCCAAGCATAAGGTTTACGGTATAGGGTAAAAACCCGACACCCTATACCCTCCACCTTGCACCTCGATTAATCCTGACGGCTATTTCTATATTCGTTTAGAAATCCCTTCGTACAATTCGCCAATAATCGCATCCATGTCATAGGTGAAATCCCAATCCGGATAATGATTCTTGAACTTTGACACATCACTGATCCACCAGATGTGGTCTCCTATGCGGTTATCATCGATATAAGACCAGTTCAGCTTTTTTCCGGAAGCATTCTCACACAGGTCGATGGCTTCCAGCATCGAACAGTGGCAGTGCCTGCTGCCGCCGGCATTGTAGACCTCTCCCGGCCTGGGGTTCTGAAAATAAGACCAGAACATGTTGATCAGGTCATAACAATGGATATTGTCGCGCACCTGTTTCCCTTTATAGCCAAGCACGGAATAATGTGTCCCGGCAATTGCGCACTTCATTAAATACGCAAGAAACCCGTGAAGCTTTGCCCCGGAATGGTTCGGGCCGGTGAGGCACCCACCCCTGAAGCATACCGTGTTCATGCCGAAATACTTGCCATATTCCTGGACCAGTAGGTCCGCGGCAGCCTTCGAAGCGCCGAACAAACTGTGCTTGGAGGCATCGATGCTCATGGTTTCATCGATACCCTTCTCCGCGAAAGGGTGACCTGAATTCAGCTCCCAGCGGGTTTCCAATTCGACAATATCCAGAAAATTGGGACTATCGCCATATACCTTGTTTGTGGAGGTGAAGATAAACGCTGCCTCCGGGCAGTATTTGCGGGTCATTTCCAGCAGCACCAACGTCCCGTTTGCATTGACCGTGAAGTCGGTAAACGGCTCTTGCGCCGCCCAATCGTGAGACGGCTGGGCAGCGGTGTGTATGATCAGCCGAGTTTCTTTCCCATATTCACTGAATATTCTCTCCATGGCCTGGGCATCTCTGATATCATCGTCGATGTGCTTGTATCCCGGGATTTTCTCTTTTAATTGATCCCGATTCCAGGTAGTAGATGCCTCTGGCCCGAAAAAATATTCCCGCATATTGTTGTCGATTCCAACAACGGCGAACCCCTTATCAGAAAAAAAGTGCGCTGATTCCGACCCGATCAGGCCAGATGAACCTGTTATGATGGCGACGTCCATTGTGTAGTGTATTCCCTATATCGCAGACACCCTTAAATCTTAATGCTTCTCATTACGTTATCTTCGGTCGGGACAGAAAAAATAATTTGGGGTAGTGTCAAATTTTAACTTACGCAGTTTAACGCTCAAATGAAATTCACCCCAAAAGGCTTTTGCGTTGCCGGTGATTCAAACTTTTTGCCTTCCTGTTTCAAGTCCCACAAATATTCATTTACTTTATGCTGCAGGCATAGTGTCCCGCACATTGTTTTAGCATCGAAGTTTTTAGAAGAGATATCATTCAGCACAGTTTGATACCGCTGACTCTGCCAAATTTCTTTAAACGATGCCTCGGCGATGTTTCCTATATGAAATTTGCTGTAATTTTTATTGAAAAGCATGCCGCAGGGAGCGACCATGCCTGATCCGGAAAACTGCATGATAAAGGCGGGGCCGTAGCACTGAGAATATTTTCTTTTCCCCTGGCTCAGAATTTTAGACCATTTTGCCCTAACGAGGTAGTTGTCGTCAGATAATGTCTCAGCCTCTTTGAGAAGATCTTCAAGCTCAAAATATTTGTCATATTTTACCCCCAGGCTGCCGTTTTCATCGTCACTGCAATGTTTAATGACCAGATAGTCGGCTTGAAGATTCCGACCCAGCTTGGCAAGAGGAATAACCTGATCCTCAAACTCGGGCATCAATACCATCTGCAGCCCTATCATTGTCTCCAGCTTAAGTTTATTTCTTACTTTTACACTTTCTTTAATGATCTCGCATGCCTTTTCAAACATGCTTTCAGCGCAGCCATGGATTTGTGCGTATCTTTCAGGCTCACCGGCTGAAATATTAAACCTCAGGTAGGTCAGCGCCGGCAGTATCTCAGGTAACATTTCGGGGTCCAGGAGAATTCCGTTTGTACCGAGGGCCATGTCAAGCCCGTTTTCATTTCCACGCCGGATAGCGTCGTATAGATAAGGACTGCAGGTGCTTTCGCCGTCGCTCACAAAACTTATCGCTTTAACACCAATTTCAGCAGCATCATCAAGAAAGCGGTAGATTACATCACGGGTAATCCTTAGTTCGTCGTTTGCCTGAAGCTGGCCGTAACAATATACACATCTTAAGTTGCAAGCCCTGGTCAGGGCACAGTCGATCGTTATGGGCGCTATTCTCTCGCCTGCCTGCCAGGCTCCTAGCCTGTCCTTGTGCCATTCAAGCTTATGACCATCCAGAATCAAATTTTTATTCTGAATCATATAAATCTCTTCTCTCAATCAGCATGACCGGGGATTTAAGAGATGCTGCCTCATTATAGCCGTCGATAACTTCTCGCGGTGTTTTTAGATCTATAACCGGAAAGGTAAGTAGTGCTTTAAAAATTAGCGAAAAATCCTGAACATGCTGAGGCCCCGGGTCAAGTGGTTCACTTGCCCCCACAATCGCCCTGATGATAACCGGAGCACTGTATTCTTTATGTGACAGTGTCTCAAGTTTGTCCAGATGATTAACAATACAATCCAGGGCGTTCAAAATAAAATCGTGCCTTTCAAAAAATAGGACCGGCTTGAATCCGGCAAGCGCCATACCTGTGGCCAGACCAGCCATTAAATTCTCGGCTACAGGTGTTTCAATACACATTTCTGCAGGAACGGCACTTAATGTGCCATACGCCTTTGACCCGTAAAGAATATTGTATCCAATAAAAACAGTGTTTCGGTCCTGCGCGAGTTTTTCCATTGATTGTTTGACTGCGGTTAAATATTTCATCTATTAACCATTTCCAACCCGGATTTAAAAACTTGTCTTTTCAATTTTTTTTCCGGAAAAATCAATAATGTTGCCCGTCCCGGTTCCCACATGAGGATATGTCGGCGTATATGCATACCTGATAACGCAGCTCGGCCATTTTATTACAGAGCTTCCATGCCGTTTTGACTTCGGGGTTTCAACGGACCTGTCATTGTCTTCAATAACGAATGTACACGGGAGCTTGTTGCCATCCACATATCGTACAGCCTCATAGAAGTGCCCTTCGTCCTCTGCCCCGTCACCGACAAAACACCAGACCTTTTTGGAGCTTACCTGTCTTTTTAGCGCAAGAGCAACGCCAGCGGCAATGGCCGGGCTTCCTGCGACGATTGCTGAAGCAAAGAAATTTATTCTGCGGTCCATTATGTGCATGCTTCTACCATCAAGAATCATCCTTTCCAGATCAACTTGGGAACCTCCGGCAAGAAGATAATGATAGTGGTTTCTATGTGTGGAAAAAACATAATCCCCGGGGTGTATTTTACGAAAAATATTGATCAGCTGTTTTTCATTTCCCCCTGATAAATGAATCGGATAGGGAATCTTCGCGTTTTCAAACAGATCAACAATTCTCTTTTCAAATTTAATAAGGTCTTCAGTTTTGATCTTCTTGTTGCCCATTCAGGTCACCTAAATAAAAACATCTCCCGGTTCAGGGTTTTTCAACCGATGAAGATATCTGTTAATCGGATCAAGCCGGCAGCCGGGACGGCATTCGTTCATATTCTTTTCAGCCATAGCCTTCATGACTTTTTTCCGGCGGCTGCCTGTCCAGATATCATGAAACGTCTCTTTATACAGGTTACCGTAAAAATAATCAGACCGTTCATAAAACATGTTACAGGGAGCGACATATCCGCCTGCTGTTATTAACGCGAAAAAAGGGAGACCATGGCAGCAGTCGTAAGCGGCGCCCGTTAATATCCGCTGTATCGTGTTTTTTCGAAAGAATATGCTGAAATCCTCTGTTTCATAGGCTTTAAGCTCTCTTTCCAGGCCGGTGAAATCCCGGTCTAAAGAAAAGCTGTTTTTGCTATTAGGATGCTGCGAATAAGGTTTTACCTGAAGGTTATCCGCGCCGGCAGCTCTTACTTTTTCAGCAAGCGATATAATATGATCGGTGGTTTGCGGAATTAACAATGCCTGCACGCCAATATCGACATTGAGCCCATTTTTTCTCTTTATTTCTGTGGTGTTTTTTATATTCAGCACCACTCATTCAAGGTCTTCCTGCTTTATGCGGTGCACCCTGGCGTAGACTTCAGGGTCGCCGGCATCAACGCTGAATCTTATCCAGGATAGATAGGGAAGACATTCTTCTGCTTCTTCCCTGTTGAATAAAACACCGTTGGTTGTAATTGCAACTGCTAATCCGTTCTCTTTAGCGTGCCTGACAAAAGCAGATATGTTAGCATGGAGCAGCGGTTCGCCCTCTCCGGCGAACATGACCGCCTTTACACCGTTGCTGGCCAAATCTTCCAGCGTTTTAAGCATTATATCTTTTTCAATATTTAACCCATCCTTGCTAAGCCAGTCCAGGGCGCAGTAGATACACCTGTGATTACACTTATCTGTTAAACCGATTTCTACGTAAACAGGAAAGCAGTCGCCGTTCTTCATCCAATGGGTAACACATTCAGGATGATATATTAATTTATGATTATCAATTTCATTACTAAGCATTAATCGCTTTTTCCCTGATTTCTGCCGAGCAGTTCCCCATCTGTAGGAAACGGTTTGTTTTTAATTTTACATCACAGGGATTGCATTTTCCATAATCGTCGCAAGGCCGGAAGTAGTCATTAATTTCCAGATCTGGATCAGTAATATTACCCACATCGTTTTTAACCAGATATAGATCCCGGTGGCATCTGTAAATATTGCCTTCCGGTCCTATCAGGAACTCCCGTGTTCTACATTCTGCTTTTTTAGGATGATTATCAAGCGCTTCAGGATATTTATAGTGACCGAAGAGCTCTCCTTTGTATTCACCCAGGAAATCTTTTACAAAGAAGAAAATCATGTTTTCACGGGCGAGTTCTGTCATATACATATTATCTTCGATGTACTGGGGGTGATTGAGGCCGAAAAGTCCTATGTTAAACCCCGCATTCTGCATTCTTTTTGTCTTAGCGATCAGCTTTTCGCGTTCCATTTTTTCCGAATGAAAGCTTACCCTGATCGACTTATACGCCGGCTTATTGTTACTGTTAAATCGTCTGGGATCGATCTTGCGAATAAATTTTTCAATGTCGAACTCGAGATTGGTGAGCAGGTCGATGTCTATATCGGTTCGGAGAAGTCCAAGGAGTTTATAAAAATCCCTGTGGAGTGTGGGCTCACCTCCGCCGAGAGTTAACGGTATACCGTTTAAATAAAGCCTGTTTAGCCCTTCAGCCCATTGCTCCGCAGATAGTTCCTCTCGATCTCTTTTCACCTTGCCGGACTTGCTGTTGATGCAATAAGTACACCCGAGGTTACATCTCAACGTAAGGTATGCTTCTGCATAGTTATATCTAGACGGCAGTTTAACTGTTTTCATTTTTCGTTAAACAATCTGTTTTATTGTCTTCTTATACTTGCCCCGGTTTATTATGGTAACATCAATAAAAAGGAGCATGATACTTTTGATAACACCGAAAACATTTCTGATATTAAATATCGCTGTTTTACCAGTCGGTTTTATCTCTATGCCGACTTCAATGAAACTTTGTCCTGACTTTATCAGCTTTATTAAAATTTCAGCGTTATAAGCAAAATCTTCTGATCGAACGCTAACTTTTTTCAGCATATCTGTCTTGTATACAGCATTTCCATTATAATACTTTAATTTTAAATTAAATAGAAAATTCAGCAGGTATACAAAAAATCTTGAAACAATTCTTCTATGCAAAGATCTTACCTGGGTATTCAGTGTATAAGAGACGATGATATCGGCTTTCCCAATGTATTCGAGGGATTTAGCAAGGGAATCCGTTGAGTTTTCTTTGTCGCCGGGGAATAGCACGAAATAAGACATGGACGCCTGCCGAACGCCTTCCATGTAATTTGCACCGAGTCCGTACCAGCTTTTTCTATGGATCACTTTTATCTTTTTGTATTCTTCGGAAAGGTTGTCAGCGATTTCACCGGTCCCGTCAGAGCTGAAGGCATTTAGAATAATGATTTCATAATCGGGCGGATTAACCTTTATCAATGCTTCAAGAACTCCCTTAACCGCTCGTTGTAAATTCTCTTCTTCATTAAAGGCCGGAACAAATACAGTTATTGAGCTCTTTGCTGTCAATGCAGATTACCTTATAATTGATTGCTAAAAGTCGCTGCACACAATGAAGATTTGAGAATAATCCTATTTTTCAACAGATTATCCCTACCCCTACATTCCCAAAGAAGCGAAACGATTCGATACTGATCATAGTAGAGAAAAAAACGCTGGAAAAGCAAGTAAAACATTAAGAAGTTCCATATTTATTTGGATGCTCAATTTTAAGAATTAGACGGGTATCTGAATTTTCAATTGGTACAAGTTTTTGCTGGTAAATATTTACAGCTTTATTTGTATTGATAACTTGATACACCGCCTTTCTGAATGGGTCCTGGTTCCACGAAGTGTTTGGTACGTATGCCAGATAATAGTAAGGATGAAACCTTATTAATTTTGACATGTAAATATAGTCAATTTTACTTAAAATTTTTTCCCGCTCATCTTCATTTTTTACATTAAACGCTTGAACCGCCAATACGTGTTTAAAAAAGTCCGGCCGTCGGGTAATAATCACATAGAGAATATCATCTTCTATAAGAACATTGCTGCTTTCAGGAAACGGCGGGTTCTGTAGAAACAATAGGCCTTCATAAACAAATACATAACCACGTTTATCGAAGGATATTTGCTGTTTTTTAAAATTCGCGTTGATGGACAGACAGAATGTTATGACAAGAACAATGGTGAAAAGAAATGAAGCAATACGGTTAGCGGAATCAGAAGGTAAATTTTTTCTCGTGTAATGAAGCAATACCATTAAAAACGGGATTAAAGCGAGCGATGTCAAGAAAATAAGGTCATTTACAAAGTTTTGGTTCTGTCCTCTAAAGCTGAAGCGTACTAAGGCAATAATCCCGAGGGTGCTGAACATGTAAACAAACCCTTTTCGCACTGCATGTGATTGATCTGTATCAAGAGAAAAGGTGTGGTAAACATAAAACACGGCACCTGTACCAATTGCCGTTAATATTGGAATTAAAAAGTAAAAATACCTTTCCGCGTTTGTGGTGCCTGAAAACAAAACGGCATTGAGGAGCAGTATCACTACGATTCCGGTAAGGGAGAGATATATTCTGGATGATTTTATTGCGGCGACCGCAAAAATTGACGGCAGCAGCATTAAACAGAATGAGTTGAATTTGTTTTCATAAAAAAAGTTGCCCAGGCCAAAGAGAAGGTTAAAACGGTTTTGACCAATATTTTCGAAACTGTAACCGGCGGCGATCCCGGCATCAAGGCGGCTGATATCCCCCTGCACCATATATAAAATCGTAAAATGGAAAAACAGTGCTGCTGCAATTAATAAGCTGGATAATGCAGCGGCATACCACTGTCTGTTCATTAACAGTATCCCCAGTATCAATATGGCAAATACAGCGATGCTTTCAATTCGAAACGTCATTGAAAGGCATAATATCGTTCCTCCCCAAAAATACCGGTTCTTAGAGAATAACCAGACGCCGATTAACAGGGTCGGGAGGAAAAGGATGCCTGATGATCCAATGAGGAACATCTCAATAATCTTGTAATTACTTACAGCGGTCAATGCGGCTATAATACCGGCTGGCTTACCACCGATATCGGCGGCAATGCGACCGGTGATAAATATCAACAGCGCCATAAAAAATGAAAACGTCGCTTTGACAAGTATAACCGGATCTGAAAAAATAAAATCTGAGAGTTCATAAGATAACCCGAGCAGGACGATCAGCCCGGATTTTGGGGCAGACGCACCAACACTGCCGGAAAGATTTTGGTGAAATAAGATTTTCCAGTATGCCACCTGACATATATTATCACCGACAATGTCGTAAAAGTCTCCGAACGGGAAAAAAAAAGAGAAATATATAAGCGGTAAGACAAACAGGCCAATATTATACGGTGTTATTATCGATGTGCCCTCGGCTGTATCAAAAGCAACCGCAGCTTTCCGGTATGGTTTGTCTTGGTTAACAGATGAATTGTTTTCTTTGTCAGGCATAAATTCATGATCCTATGCATTTCAGCCTGGTGGTTTGCGCTTGCCCCTTTATTTTATCAACTTTAAGAAACCTTTCGCCTTTACCTTGAATTCAAATAGTGTTTTTGTATTAAGCACGCTGCCAACAATATTAGGGAGCCTTATTGGGTGCCATTGTAATTGTATCCTTGGATGTAGCGGGCCCGAAAACCAAATCGCGCCCCCAATCCGGCCGCCACTCTTTTTGCTTGTATGTCCATAACAGACACTATGTCGACCGTCCATTGGGGGCCCGAATCGGAGTCGTTGACCTATTTGGGATGCATGCGTGCACTTTTTATTGGGCACTTCGATGTGCTACCAAGGGTGTCGGCGCACCAATTGATTTTATAGCATAGATTGGCCGCCGTAGGTGACCACCGTTCGAAGTCCGATGTTGAACGTTCGATGTTCAATGTTCAAGAGATTTTTATTTCTTCACTTGACCCCTCGACCCCTTTTCCCCTTGAACCCTCTCGCTATTCCCACGGTAGCAACACCGACGACCCACTCGTCTTGCGCCCCTCCAGATCCTCATGGGCCCGCACGATATCGGCCAATGGGTATTTTTGTCGGACGGCAATCTTGACGGCACCGGACTGTACGACCGCAAAAAGATCCCGGGCGTGCGCCAGTAGATCTCCACGCTCGGCAGTATAGGTCATCAGACTCGGGCGGGTAACGAACAGGGACCCTTTGGCAGCCAGCAGACCCAGATCCAACCGGGCAATAGCACCGGAAGACTGCCCGAATGTCACCAGCATGCTCATGGGGCGGAGGCAGTCCAGGGACTGGTCGAAGGTTGCCTGGCCGACCGAATCGTAGACGACGTCGACCCCCTTACCATCCGTTAGCTCTCGGGTCCGGGCCACCCAGTCTGCACTGTTGTACAAGATCGGGTGATCACAGCCGTTGGCCTGCGCCAGCTCGGCTTTCTCGGGCGACCCCACGGTGCCGATCACCTTGGCGCCCAGGTGTTTGGCCCACTGGCAGACGATCGTACCGACCCCGCCTGCGGCCGCGTGTATCAAAATGGTGTCGCCGGCTGAAACCTGGTAGCAGCCCCGGATCAGGTACCGGGCGGTCATACCCTGGAGCATCATGGCAGCCGCCTGCTCGAACTCGATCTCATCCGGCAGTTCCACCAGGCGGTGGGCCGGGATCGTACGTACCTGGGCGTAGGCACCGGGCGGCACCCCGGCATAAGCCACGCGCTGTCCGACAGACACCTCGGTGACCTCCTCGCCGACCGCGGTAACCGTGCCGGCACCTTCCATGCCCGGAATCGCCGGCAGATCCGGCAACGGATAAAGCCCGGTGCGATGGTAGACGTCGATGAAATTCAACCCGACCGCCTCGTGTCGGATCAGGGCTTCTCCCGGTCCGGGTTCGCCCGGGTCAAAGGATTCCCAGGTTAGGACTTCCGGTCCACCGGTTTCGTATATTCTGACTGCATGTGTCATTTTTGTGCCTCCTTTCCACGCATTTTACAGAGGGCCTTAGCGTATTTGGATCAAGACATGAATTGATTAGATCGCCGCTTAGAGCGAAGGCCCAGGTGGATACCATCAATCTAACAGCCAGCAGCGATTGAAACATTGCTATTTTTAAAACATGTTCAGCAGCAATTAAGCTACTCAGTTTGTTCATTTTCTTTCGCGTGAAAGAAAACGAACCAAAAGAAAACGCCCGTAAGACGCGGCCCTGCGCTCCCCTGCGCTTCTCGGAAAGGGCGCGCTCAGCACAACTCGCTCCGCTCAAACAAGCACTTCGCTCTCTTCGCCCTTCCCTGCGATGCTCGGCGCATCTTAAAGGGGAATTCAAAACCGATTCAAAAGAATTCTTGAAATAGCTTCTATGGGCTCATTATCTGCAATTTGATAGGACACCCTACATCCACTACTGAGATCATGTGGTGGTCGTGATAGAACTGGCGCACCTGGAACGGGATACTCTTGAAATCCAGGTGAATCCATTTATCATCGGGCACCACGGCAATCCGGCAATGGGCAAGTTCCCTTATGCCGGTGCCGGCTACCTTGAGAACCGCTTCCTTGGCAGTCCAGTAGCGCAGAAACAGGTGTTCGCGATCTTCGCCGGACAGGTTCCACTCTTCCTCACCGGCGATGCGCCGGTACAACCCCGGGGTTACTGTCCGGGCCTTTTCAAGGTCGATACCGATAGCCACGTCGGCCGCAACCGCCGTCACATAGTCAGACTTGTGGGCCAGGGACCAAAAATAGCCGTTGCTGGGCAACGGTGCTCCGGCGTCGTTTTTCTCCAGGGGCCCCAATGCGATACCCGCTTCCCGGGCGGAAAGCCCCAGGGCTTCCCGGGCAAACGCACTGAGATGGGCAACTTTTTCTCTCCCGCCCAAATTCCGTTTGTCTGCGGCCACGGGCAGCAGCACCGGGTAAATGGCCTTCAAGGCACTATTCCCGGGCCGTACCTTTTTTTCAGGCAGATCAGCATTTGCTGGTCGGTTAGGCATCAGTCTCAGGCATCGTCCATATCTAAGGGTTTCAGTACGACCCGGCAGTCCGCCACCGTGAACCCGCTGCCGGCCGCATGTACGAGCAAGGGGTTGATGTCCAGTTCCATGATGTCGGGATGCTGGGTGACCATGTCGGACAGCTTGACCAGGGCTTCCTCCAGCGACCGGACGTCGGCCGGGGCACTGCCGCGAAAACCCTGGAGCAATTTGTATCCCTGTATGCTGCGAACCATCCGGCGCGCGGAATTGCGATTGACCGGAGCCAGCCGGAAGATCACATCCTTGAATATCTCAACAAACACACCGCCCAGTCCGAACATAAGCAGGGGCCCGAACACCGGATAGCGATTGATACCCAGGATCGTCTCCACGCCCTGGGGAGCCATCTTCTGGACCAGCACGCCGGTAATTACAGCCGCCGGATCGAATTGTCCGGCATTGGCCACGATGGTCTCGAAGGCTGCGGTAACATCCTGGTCGGAATTGAGCCCGACCTTCACACCGCCGGCATCGGACTTGTGCACAATCTGAGGCGACACGATTTTCATGACCACCGGGTAACCGATCTCCCCGGCAATCTGGACGGCCTGGTCCGCGGTTTCGGCCAGGTGGGTGGGCAGCGTATTGAAACCATAGGCTTTTAAAAGATTGAGCCCATCCAACTCGCCAAGATAGGTCTGCCCGCGCTGCAGGCAATCGGCGATAATCTTCTCGGCGGCCATGACATCATGTTGGAAACTGAATTCGGCGAGGACCTGGCGGTTGAGCCATTGGGAATACCGGTAGAGCGCACCGAAGGCCTTGGCCGCGTTTTCCGGAAACCGGAATACCGGTATACCGTTGGCCTGCAAGTGCTTCACCCCGGACGAAACGTCGACAATCCCCATAAAGCAACACAGGATGGGCTTGCTCGATCGACGGGCAATCCGGGCAATGGCCTTGGCCGTTTCCAAAGAATTGGTCATGGATTGCGGCGTCAATATTACAAGTGCCCCGTCGACACCTTCATCCCGGATCACCGCTATCAGGGCATTTTCATAGCGGTCCTGGGCGGCATCCCCGATGACATCCACCGGGTTATGAAGATTGGCCGCAGAGGGCAGATGGCTGGCCAAGGCTTCGATGGTGTCTTCATGAAATTCAGCCAGCTGCAAACCCGAGGAAACCGTCATGTCGGTAGCCACGATTCCGGGGCCGCCGGCATTGGTCACGATCGCCACCCGATTTCCGGCGGGCACCTTGCGCCGCAGCTTGCCCAGGGCGCTCTCATTTTTATAGGCAAAGGCCGTGGCATAATCGAACAGTTCATCGATGGAATCCACCCGAATGATACCGGACTGCTGGAAGATTGCATCGTAAACCGCTTCAGTGCCGGCCAGGGCGCCGGTGTGCGAGGCGGCCGCCTGGGCACCGGCACCGGTGCGGCCCGACTTGATGACCAGGACCGGCTTGGGATTGTCGCCCGAGGTAATTTCCTTGACCTCTTCAATGAATTCCGGCCCTCGCCGAAGCTCTTCCAGATAAATCATGATCACCTCGGTGTGCGGGTCTGCGTGCAGGTAACGCAACAGGTCGAGTTCGTCCACGTCGGCTTTGTTGCCGATGGAGATAAACTTGGAAAACCCGAACTCGCGGTCCGCAGCGAAATCGAGCACAGCCGTGCACAACGCTCCGGATTGCGAGATGAAGGAAACATTGCCCGATTCCGGCATGCGGGCCGAAAAACTGGCGTTCAGACGAACATCGGCCTTGGGATTGATAACCCCCAGACAGTTGGGTCCGACCACGCGCACACCTGCCTCGTGGCACATCGCCACGATCTGGTCCTCAATGCGGCGGCCTTCCGCCCCCACTTCGCGGAACCCGGCCGAAACGATCACGATGCCTTTAACCCCCTTGGCAATGGCATCTTCAACTGCTTTGACGGCCAACATGGGTGGCAGGATAATCATGGCCAAATCGATATCGTCGGGAATATCCATGATCGTGGGATAGGCCCGGACACTGGCGATCGAGCGAGCTTTGGGATTTACCGGGTAGAGCGTCCCGGTATACCCGCCTTTTAGGATATTGACGAAAATGTCGTGCCCGACTTTCCCAGGCGTGGTGGAAGCCCCGACTACAGCCAAGGAATCGGGGGCAAAAATTGCGTCCAGTCTGTTCATAGGCCTTTTAACCTCTCATTCCATGGTTTTTTGATATCCACTGTTTTCAATTGGAAAAATGCAGCTGTCCGAAAATATTCCGTGCCGTCTACTGGTGAGTTAAAATACTATAACCACGCCACTTTAAAACGCAATCGACTAAAGATACTCAAAAAAAATAGACCGGCTTGGGGCAACCCAGCATCGGGAACCGTACCGGCGCCAGGAAGCCTGTTCAGTTCAACAGGTCCAGGGGACTTATTACAGAATCGATATCCTTTTTCATGACAACAGTTTAGATTTCAGTGTCCTTCTCATCGGCATGCCCCCTTTAAGACGGATAGAACTGCACATTTTTGTAAGCATAGGGGTAATATCGAAATTCGGTTCTCTAAAAAGCTCCAGCAGGC